>ENA-OYHA01000048-OYHA01000048.1-human-gut-metagenome-genome-assembly--contig:-NODE-48-length-39454-cov-6.635524_pt1 | contig 39454 bp, 30 predicted proteins | sample MGYA00243759_ERZ652991 | MGnify/ENA primary metagenome ERZ652991 (study PRJEB26926, sample SAMN06165321) | human gut metagenome | biome: ENVO:00009003; feature: ENVO:2100002; material: ENVO:00002003... | reverse complement strand
CGAGATAGGAGTCCGTCTCGTGGGCTCGGAGATGTGTATAAGAGACAGGGTATGAACTCCGCGGTAGGTGTTTACAACGGCAGGATTACGCTGGGCAAAGACGTGGCATTGAACGGGCAATATGAAACCATGATTGTGGCTGTCGGCGAGAAAGCGGCATTGGAACTGGGTGACGGCTGCGAATTGTCTTGCACGGCAGTCAGCGGTTCGTGCTGTGTAAGCGTCTGGTATGGCGCCACCCTCGTGCTGAACGGGGGAAAGACCGCTGCCGGGGCTTACATAGACCTATACAGCATTTATAACCCGACCGTTTCCCATCCCCTTATCTCCGTTCCGAAAGCCCTCACGGGTGATGTGCATCTCCTTTTCACCACGACCGGTGTAACCTCCATCGCCCAAGGTGCCGGCGGTTACCAACTGACGCAGGCGGACTGCGACCGTCTGAAAGTGGATCCGGAGTCAATGGTCAGCCTCTATGGAGAGCCGCATCAGAAGTACGGCGACAACTTCGAGCTTTACCTCGACCCGGCGGCGGAACATCAAATCAAGCTGCGCCTGAAGAATTTCACACCCCCCACTTCCGGCAACATCGACATGACCTCCATGACTGCCGACGAAGCGCAGCTAACCATCCTTGCCGCCCTCGCCGCAGGCTTCACCGAAATCAAGCTGACGGGCGAACTTTCCAAAACAGGAATTGGCGGTAACTGGGGTACGTTTATCAATAATAAAAAAATCACGAAATGCGACCTCACCGGAGTGACGGACTGGGGTAGAAAGCCAACTCTACCCGATGTCGCCTTTGCGAATTGCACCGCCTTGCAGGAGGTGACGCTGCCCGATGATATGAAGGTAATCGGAGGTAGTGCTTTTTCAGGTTGCACTGCGCTGACTACGGTGAATCTTTCGCAGGTTACCTGGATTAATCTAAACGCATTCTGGGGATGCACTTCATTGGAGACGCTCGCTTTGGATAATGTGACTGCGATAGGCCAGGAGGCTTTCTACGGATGCACGAGCCTCGAAACGCTCAAAATACCGAAGTGTACCGAGTTCGGCACTTATATCGTAACGGGCTGCCGCAGCCTCACCCGGATAGAAGCCACCGCAGCCGGAAATTTCGTTGACATAAGTGATGGTCGCAGCAGTATAGAGCGCACCGCCGTTTTTCACAACAGAGACAGTCATTACGGAGATAGCGCATTCAATCCCGCCAAGTGCGACCTCGTGCTGAACGCCGATAAGAAGCAGGGTGGCAATGCCGCCCCCAAAGTCTCCAGCGACAACGAATGGCTTATGATGCCCAACGGCCAACTCATGAGATGGAATAGCATCACCTTCGGGCAGCAGTAATCCGCGCCTTTCCCGAAGTTGAACTTCGAGGCGGTCTGATTTATTTTTTGAAATCCAATTTTATGCCTGATGCGGTAGACGACAGATGTTGTCGTAAAAAGATTATATCTTAATTAGTAGTCGATTAAAAACGCTCTGCCATCGGCAGATTACAAAATATATCTCCGCCCAACTTACAAAAAGGGTCCCTACTGTCAAATTGCAGGGATCCTTTTGCTTTATACAATTTACTCCGCATGACTTAGGAAAGCTGTCCTCTGTCAAAAGGAAGATTATCGAATAACGGAGTTCTTTTTATTGTCGAATTGTATAAAAACCGGTCGTGAGTTTGTTTCTTGAGAGAATTTTGTTACTTTTGTATTCGAGAGTTATTTGAAGATACAACACCGCAAATTGCTGAAATACGCCCAGTTGCTAACTTGTTATCTCTCAATTCCCCAAATTATGCAAAGTGTTTATTCTTCAATTGGTTATCTTAACCGCGAATAATCTAAAATAAAAAAACGATGTTTCAGAAACTTGTAGCTATAGAGCCGGTCAGTCTGGTTCCGTCGGCCGAAAAAGCGTTGTATTCATTTGCCGGTCAGGTGGTGATGTATCCTGACATACCCGTGAATGATGATGAAATCATTGCCCGTATCGGAGATGCTGATGCGGTGCTTTTGAGTTATACCTCCCGTATCAACCGGTATGTACTCGAGTGTTGTCCGAATGTGAAATACATTGGAATGTGTTGTTCACTCTATTCTCCCGAAAGTGCCAATGTCGATATTCGCTATGCTAATGAACGGGGTATCACGGTGACAGGTATTCGGGATTATGGTGACGAGGGAGTAGTGGAATATGTAGTCAGTGAGTTGGTGCGCTGTTTGCACGGCTTTGGGCAGGAATCGTGGGAGCAGTTGCCTCGTGAGATTACCGGATTGAAAGTCGGAATAGTCGGACTGGGTAAGTCTGGCGGCATGATAGCGGATGCCTTGAAATTTTTTGGTGCTGATATTTCATATTATGCCCGCAGTGAGAAAGAAGTGGCTACTGCCAAAGGATATCGCTTTTTGCCATTGAGGGAACTCCTGGCAGAGAGTGAAGTCATTTGTTGTTGCCTTAATAAAAATACGATTCTGTTGCACGAAGAGGAATTTAAGCAGATGGGTAACCGGAAGATCTTATTCAATACCGGTTTGTCGCCGGCATGGGATGAGGCTGCTTTTACTGAATGGCTGGAAGGTGATAACCTTTGTTTTTGTGACACGATAGGCGCGTTGGGGGGTGAGCAACTGCTCAATCATCCGCATGTACGTTGTATGCAGGTGTCTACTGGCCGCACGCGTCAGGCGTTTGACCGCCTGAGCGCAAAAGTGTTGGCCAATCTGTCAGAATACAATGGGTGATGCGATATTAATCAGGGTGCTCACTACTGACCACCCTGCAATATCCGATGTGGCACTATAAATGTCTACTACGGCATGCACCTGGTCATTTTTGATTTCTACTCTTTGCGTATCTCCCACAAATCCGGGAGTAGACTGTATGGATACCTGCATGTTCTCCGGACCGACAGAAGCTCGTGAGGCGGCAACTGTAACATTCACTTTGGTTGGAAAGAGGCGAATAGCTTCCGCAGCACTACCGGAGAAAACAGTACGTTGCTCCGTTTGCAAAGAATCATCATAAACGGGAGTTCCTTTGAGTCCATTAGGACCTTTTTCATTGAAGAAGCGGGCCGTCGTATTTCCCATCAGAGAGGCAGTTCTTAAAACATCGAATCCACCGGTAGCTCCGGATGCAATATAGACCCGTGTACCATTTGCTCTGGCGGTTTCTGTCACTTTCCGATAGAATGTCTCGTCTGCTAAAGCACCGATAGACAAGGTAATGACAGACGTTCCGTTTTTCAATGCCGGCAAAGCCAATTCCCGCATGGCGGCAGGAGAGGCCGATTCCACCAGATAATCTGGTTTTAATGCCAATAACTCTTCCAATGTGGCGCAAGCAATGCAAGGCTTGCCATGTTGCTGCATTTTATTTACGATGTGCGCTGCTTTTGATGCCGTACGCGAATAGACACCTACCAGATTATAATCTGGTAATAAGCCTTTGACAACTGCATCCGCAACGATTTCTGCAAGTCGTCCACATCCTACAATGACTAACTTTTTCATGCAACAAAGATAATACTTTTATTGGTAAGAGCTTTAGTTGCTAATATTGTATTCGAATACCAGATAACATACTAACAGATACAGGATAAGGAACAATACATACCCGATTCTCATTTTCAGTTCTTTCCGGGTAGGATGCAACCATTTTATAATTCGTGTGCGCAGAGTTTCGGGCGGACGTATGAATAATCCTGCAAGTTCCTCAAAGGTCTTGCAAGCGTAGACTGTCCGCCTGAAATCATTCCTGCTGCCCCAACCTTCCTCTCTGAACCATCGGGTTTTAGGGTATCTTTCCGCTATCCGGTCTTGCAGCTGCTGCAAGGAGAAAGATTCGGGATTGTCTTCGTATTCCTGTTCGTAGTATATCATGCCTGTGAATCCGCCTGTGAATCCATGTATACCTTTCCATTTGGTCATGTAGGAGCATTTGACAATGTATTTTGTTCCGGTGGCATCAATAATTATGTCACCTTTCCACCCGTTAGCTTCTTTCAGCATATCGAGTTTCGTTGTCTTGTTCTCTTTCCAAAAGACATAGACCCTGTTGTCGTTCGGACCGGACCAAAATATCGGGTATTTTAATTTTGCTTTCATCGTTATTCCGGAACAGGATGATTCATGTATAAGTGCTGCTTTATATTTATGTCAAGGCTCTTTACATCAGGACTCTTCGATGGGTAATGCCATTTTCAGATTCGGATAACAGTCGCCCAGGCGTTTTAGAAAATCATTGGCAATGACAATGGCCTTTACCGTTTCTTTCGCTTCTACCGGAGTTTCGGGAATATCCGTGAAAATCAGGCAGGAATAAAGGATGAGGTCAATCGCTTTTCCGTCTGTCTGCAAAGAGAGCTTATAGGCTTTTACATTTTTGCCGCGTGCCTGGGCTTGTGCTTTTATCTGTCCCTCCAAAGGATATACGGCGAGTCTGGAGTTTTTGAGTTGCGTGGGTTCGAATATCAGATGCTTGTCTATTTCACCATCGGTGTCCGTGTCGAACAGGTGCAGCTTATCACCGCTTAATACCAGATATTTGGGAGTTGCCACGGTGGTGAAACGTACGGTTCCCAAAGTGGCCATTCCTTTCAGTTTATCTTTCACCCCGTCTTTGAGGGCATCTACCATATTGTGCTCGGTGTTGGCATAGTTGAAAGCGTCGATAGGGTTTTGCTCCATCGCTTTTTTCAGAAAGGGGAGTTCGGATGTCAGAAATTGGTTCTTGTATAGTGTCGCATTTGCAAATTCTGCTTTGAAATCGGTGCTGTCTACTGTCTGAACCTGCTGGGAGATTTTGCTTTTTGTATAAAACCAATATCCCAAAGACAGGATAATGCAGACAATCGGAATAAGCGAATAAATGTTCATGAGTTTTATTTTTAGGTGTCCGTACTATTTTTCTTCTTCCTCGTTGTTATCCTTCTCTTTTTTCACTATGCCCAGAAGTCCCAGGATAAAGTCTTTCAGGTAGGATAGCAGGCCTATGACTATCAATGCAGCAAAACCGTAGAAAAGAAGGCTGCCACCCCATTTGTCCCAGAATGTAGGTTCGGGGATGAGGCTGCTAAGTTCCTCTACATTCAGGTCCTGCCGGATTGCTTCGGCATATTCGTCGGAGATGTCATAGTACGTATCGGGTTTTGATTCGGAAAAGAGTACGAGCGTACGTTTGCCATCTTTTTCGATATATCCTAAATCCAGATGAGTGCCTTCGTCCGTCTTATAATAAGAACTGTCGGGGAGGGTAGCTACTTTCGGGATGTCGTTACTTACAGGAATCCTGATTCTGCGTGCTTCGGTATTACTGCTCATCAAAAGACCGGCTATGACGGTCAGAATAAATAAAATCTTTTTCATAATCATTGTAATTTAACGTGTTAATAACTGATAGAGGAACAGCGTTTGACTGTTTTCTTTGTTTGTAATAATTTGTTTTATATGCTTTTTTGATTTAATTGAAAGTTAAATTCCGCACGGTGTTATTTTTCCAGATAAAGCTGAAACAATCATCCATATCTTCTCTGACGAATGTAATTTCCCAGCCGTCATTGTCCTTGTCAGATGGATTTATCGCTTCCGGATAAAAATGATCTTGCCAGGAAGCATATATTTCTTCTTTATGTACCAGACGGCTTTCATTAGGCAATATACTGTCTAATCGGGCGGTTATGGATACCCAATTTTTCAGTAATGCCCGTAATTCTAACAATTGTTGTGGTGACGGCGATGAAGCATCGCCATCCATTGCAATGACCGTTTCCGCTGAATAAGATGGCAGTTGAAGGGTAGTAAACCAGTTGTAATGGTCATTCTGCCACCAATCACAAACTTTGCCGGAAAAGACGCCTAAATCTTCCACCTTGTATTCTTTTCTCGTTCCCAGTAAAATCGTTACCAGTGTTTTGAAAAATCCCTTTCTTTTCCGCCGTTTGTCTACTTCCATATAGTGCTTGTTTTATAACATTATAACTACCATTCTTTGAATGATAGTGCCAAAGTTATAAAACTATTCCGAAAAAGTGAACGGTCGTTTCTTTTTTATCTTTTTTTTGCATAGATAATCTAGGTGGCAGGGATATGGTATGTATTGAATAATACAGTCTAGCTTTTTAATAAGGAGTAAATAGCATGTAAATGTTTGGAGAGCAGTTGGGTATCCAATCCGCCCAGGAATGCCATTTCAAAGGACAGTCCCATGTAAACCTGCCGGAACATGACTACCGCTTCTTCAACGTCTACATCCTTTTTTAATTCTCCTGTTTGTACGGCGCTTTGGATGGCGGCACGCCAGTAAGCATAATCGCTGGCTACGAGATTATGGAGCTTTTCTTTGGCGTCAGGATCATATTGGATCACTTGAAACAGAAAATGAAAATATTGGGCGTGGTATGAAAACTTTTCTGGTGCCACCTTATCTGCACCTATCAGCTTGCCCAACATATCCATCGTCCGTTGTACACCTTTCACGTATTCGTCTATAAATTCGGCAAACGTACCGTTTGTTTCGGTGAATTTGTTTCGTGGATTTTGCGTGCTGAACCAAAACCTGTCCACTACGGCAATGAATAGTTCCTGTTTGTTCTTGTAGTATTTGAATATGCCGGCTTTCGACATTCCGAGCATCTTTCCAAGTTCCGCAAAACTTGCTTTTTCATAGTTCACGGACATAAACAGTTTGAACGCAGCTGTCAATAAATCATCGCGGGTAATTTTCATATCACGGCAGTCTTTTATATTTTTTACCCCCGAAAATACTATTTTATCGGATAGCTTGCATAAAAGCGGGCAATAGATTAACAAAAATAAATCAGGAAATGCCGTTAATGAATGAGCGAAAAGTTATTTTTTAGTAAATCACCTTTCATTCCTTTTCCTAATTTATGTGCTGTTTATAGCTGAAATACGAAGATTTTCTCTACATTTGTTTTTATTAGTCTTGTAATCTTCTATTAAAGTTTAATACTCCGATGAAAAAAAAGTACCTGTTGTTTCTTCTACTTCTCTCCTTCCCACTATATACCTGGGCTGATAAGACGACCCTGGACTCATTGTTGAATGTGCTTGATTTGACAATTCGGGAGCATGAGACTTATGTGGTTCAACGAGAATCACGTATCAGGCATCTTAAAGAACTGACACACGGAATAGAAGCTAATTCTACGGAACATTACAACCTGAATAGTCAGATATACAAGGAATATAAAGCCTTTATCTGTGACTCTGCAATTCACTATTTGAATGAAAATATCCGGATTGCAGAGCGCTTACGTGATACAGACCGGAAGATAGAAAGTCAGTTGCAGCTTTCGTTATTATTATCTTCAACGGGAATGTATACGGAGTCTATCGATGTCTTAGAATCGGTAGACCGACAGAAAGTTATTCCCCGTTTAATAGCCGATTATTACACCTGCTTTGACCATGTGTATGGCGAATTAAGCGTTTATACCCAGGATAAAACCCTTTCGGGACAATATTGGAGTATCTCACAGGCGTACAGAGATTCTTTATATACTATATTGCCCTCTGAATCGGAAGAATATTTAATGATGCGCGAAGCATCACTCCGCGACCAGCATCAATATAAGGAAGCCTTAAAAGTGAATGATCTCCGGCTGGCAGAAGCAGAAGTGAATACTCCACAGTATGCATTGGTCACTTACCATCGCTCTTTGATTTATAAATATAGTAATGATGATTTGGGAGAGAAACGGAATCTTTGTCTTTCGGCCATATCGGATATCCGTTCTGCTATTAAGGATCATGCTTCGTTGTGGATGCTTGCCCAGCTACTTTACGAAGATGGTGATATGGAACGCGCATATCAATATATGCGTTTTTCCTGGAACGCGACGAAGTTCTATAATGCCCGCCTTCGCAGCTGGCAAAGTGCGGATGTGCTTTCTCTTATCGACACCACTTACCAGGCGATGATTGAGAAGCAAAATGCCCGCCTTCAACAATACTTATTGCTTATTACGGCACTGTTGGTATTGTTAATCATTGCTTTGGGGTATATCTATCAACAGATGAAGAAACTGGGGGATGCACGAAATCATTTGCAAGTGGCCAACAGTCAACTCAATACGTTGAATCAGGAACTGCGCCAGATGAACGGCTGCCTGACTTCTACTAACGCGGAACTATCAGAATCCAATCAGATAAAAGAGGAATATATTGCCCGTTTCATCAAGCTTTGTTCTACCTATATCGATCGGCTTGATGCTTACCGGCGAATGGTGAATAAGAAAATTTCCAGCGGACAAATAGCGGAACTACTAAAGATAACGCGTTCGCAGGATTCCCTTGATGAGGAGTTAGAAGAATTGTACGCCAATTTCGATACCGCATTCCTGCATTTGTTTCCGGACTTTGTGAGGAAGTTTAATGAACTCCTGCAGGACGATGAACAGATTGTATTAAAAAAGGGAGAATTGCTGAATACTGAACTGCGAATCTTCGCTTTGATACGGTTGGGTATTGATGATAGTTCGCAGATAGCCGAATTCCTTCGTTATTCGGTGAATACCATTTATAATTATCGGGCAAAAGTGAAAAATAAGTCTTGTGTTTCTCGTGATGATTTTGAAAAACTCGTCGAACAGATTAGATAACCGACTTCTTCAGACTTGAATGAGTTCATAAACTATCCACTTTTTTGGATGGCACTCTGTTATGCATCTAGTTGATTTATAGCAAGTTGTGATTTTTATGTTTCCACTATTTCTCCCCATACCGTTTTTTCATCTTTGTATTGTTGTACTTTTGGCCTGTGCTTCACGATGAGGCCGGATGGTATTAACTTTAAATAGTATATTATGAAAAATGAAAGACGCTTCTCTTTGGGAATATTTCCCGACAAGAGAAAAGTTCTGGCTCTCCTGTTTTGTTATTCGTTTATATTCGTAGCTTGTGGAAAGAATGCAGATGCTGACTTACCCGTTACTCCTCCGGAGGAAGAACCGGACCAAACGAAAGATGTAACCATGTATGTTACTACCAGTTCTCGTTCCTATGATTTGAACAGACAGGCTGTCGGATTTAACCCGAAAACAAGTATGTCTCCCTCCACTATCACTTTGTCTCCTACGGTCTCATATCAGGAAATGGATGGTTTTGGAGTTGCCGTGACAGGTTCTACCTGCTTTAACCTTATGGAGATGACACAGGCTGACCGGACTGCTTTTCTAACGGAAACATTCTCACCGGATAAAGGATTTGGTTTCAGCTATGTTCGTATTTCTATTGGCTGCTCCGATTTCTCTCTTAGTGAATATACCTGCTGTGACGAAAAAGGCATTGAACATTTTGCCTTGCAGAGCGAAGAAAAGAATTACATCATTCCTATTTTGAAAGAAATACTGGCCATTAATCCGTCTCTTAAGATTATGGGGTCTCCCTGGACCTGTCCACGCTGGATGAAGGTGAAGGACCTGACAAATAAAGAAGCCTGCGATTCATGGACAGGCGGACGCCTGAATCCTGATTATTATCAGGATTATGCAACCTATTTTATAAAGTGGATTCAGGCATTTGCAAACGAAGGGATCAAGATCTATTCCATTACTCCACAAAATGAACCGCTGAATGCCGGTAATTCTGCTTCTTTGTATATGGAATGGGGAGAACAAAAGGATTTCGTGAAGACAGCTCTCGGACCGCAATTGAAAGCGGCAGGGCTGGACACAAAGATATACGCATGGGATCATAACTATGATGGTTATTCCTATGCTTTAAATATCTATGGCAGTGATAAGGGGGCTAGTGACTATTTTGCCGGAGCTGCTTTTCATAATTATAATGGTTCGAGCAGTGTGCTGGATATAGTGCACCGACAATATCCCGCAAAAGAACTGATTTTTACCGAAGCTTCTATTGGAGAATGGAACGCAGGTAGAGATTTGAATGCAAGATTACTGGCAGATGTGGAGGATTTAGCCTTCGGTGCGGTACGCGGCTGGTGCAGAGGTGTTATCGTATGGAATCTGATGTTGGATTCTGATCGTGGTCCGAACCGGGGAAGTTACGGAGGTTGTCCGACTTGCTACGGAGCAGTGGATATCAATAATACTGACTATAAAACAATTACTCGTAACTCTCATTATTACATGATTGCGCATTTGTCGTCTGTAGTGAAACCGGGGGCTGTACGTATCGGCACTACAGGATACGAATCGAATGACATTGCCTATATGGCTTTTAAAAACACAGACAATAGTTATGCATTTGTTATAGTGAACAAACAGAACGAAGAAAAGACGGTCATTGTCAATGATGGAAAACACAATTTTAACTGTAAACTTCCTGCAAAATCCGTGACTTCCTGTTTATGGAAATAAAGTAACTTTTTAATTTTAAATGATATAGTATGAAAAAACATCTTTTACTGTGCTTAACGGCAGCCAGTCTCATCAGTGTGTCATCTTGTAATGATAAGAATGATGAATATGATGATGTTGGCAAGTCTACGATTGTCTCACTGAAAGGTCCTGAAAAAGCCTATATGGGTGATAGCATCGCTTTTATTTTTAATGTGGCTGATGATGGAGAAGTGCCGTTGTCAACCTCGAAAGTCCAACTTCTTTACGGGGATGAGATTGTATCGGAAAGAATCGTCCTGACAGGCAAGTCCGGTGAATATAGCGGCAAGATTCTATTTCCATTAATGAAAAATATCCCTGACGGGGATGCGACTTTGAAGATACGGGTACAGAATGCCCGTTATGCCGGTGACGTGAAAGAGATGAATGTGGCAGTGTCTCGTCCGTCTTATCCTTATCTGTTGTTGAAGACGAAAGAAGGAGGGGAATATCGGATGATGCCGGTAAGCGGAAAACCAAATACCTATGCTGTGACTGATCATTTCAAGACCGAACAGGATGCGTATATCGTTGCTCCTAAATATGGTGAAAATGGAAATGAAATCCCATTTGGAAGTTTGGACGGAAAGATTGCGAACGGGGTAAAGACGAATATCGAGTTTACGGCTGACACAGAGGGTGAGTATGAAATAACTTTCAATACATTGACTTTTGAGGGAACTCCGTTTATTAAGTTTGCTCTGAATGATGTTGAGTTTAATAAGCAGGATGATAATAACTGGTTCGTGGATATGGAGCTGGAACAAGGGCAAGAGATCCGGATAACCGGCTTGAAGAGCGATTATGCAAATTATTGGATCGATCCTTCTTTCTTTGACATTCAAAAGAATACAACTAAGAAAGTACTGAAATTCCGTGCAATGAATGGGAAATATAAGGTGACTGTAAATAAGGCGATGAAGTATTTCAATGTGGAGGTATTGAACGGAACCAGTCTGTCTTCGTTTGACAAAGATAAAGGAGAAGGAGCTTTATGGATGCTCGGCGGTGGAGGAATAGGAAAACCTTCTTATGCGGCTAACGGAATCAACTGGGATCCGGGAAAAGGATTCTGCGCGACTCCGATTGCCAAAGGAAAATATCAGCTGATTCTGGAAGGTGGCCGGACTCTCAAAACGGACGACATTAACTTTAAATATTTCGGTCAGAAAGGATGGGGATTTGAAATGGCAAGTGCTTATGTCACTACTGCTTCTCCGTATATAAGAATTAATCCGGGACCTGGCGATGACGGAAATATCTTCTCGGGCAGTGAGGCATTTAAGGAGGACAAGTTCTATATCATCAATCTTGACCTTCCCTCTGGTTTCCCTTCATCACCGGGTGTAATAACAATCGAAGAAGTAGACGAAATTCCTGAAGTAGAATAAACTGAATGAAAAGAAATAAGGATATGAAAAACAGAAATAAGATAAATTGTTTCGCAGTGTTGCTTGCAGTTGCCGCTACTTTTAGTTTTCCGGAGCAGATGATGGCAGAGCAATCCATGGAAACATTGGGAGTTCAGGAAACGACTCAAAAACAGGTTTTGAAAACCATATCAGGTTTGATTACCGAATCTAACGGTGATCCGATTATCGGGGCAACTGTGTTAGTAAAAGGAACGACACGTGGAACCACCACTAATATTGATGGTAAATATACCATTCAGGCTGCGGATGGTGACGAGATTGAATTTCGTTATATAGGTTTTAATACAGAAACACGTACTGTAAAGAAAGGAGTGAATGTGATCAACTTGAATATGGTCGCCTCTTCCGTGAATCTGGATGATGTCGTTGTGATTGGTTATGGACAACAGAAAAAGGAAAGCGTAGTTGCCTCTATGAATTCTATCGGCCCGGCAGAACTGAATATTGCCAATCGTAGCTTGACTAATAGTATCGCCGGAAAAATCTCCGGTGTCATAGCTATCACCCGTACGGGTGAGCCGGGCTGGGATGACGCGCAGTTCTGGATTCGTGGTGTCAGTTCCTATGCAGGAGGTACGGATCCGTTGGTGTTGGTAGACGGAGTGCCTCGTAGCATGAGTAACATTGACGTGGATGAGATCGAATCCTTCACTGTATTAAAGGATGCTGCGGCTACTGCCGTTTATGGAGCCGAAGGAGCGAATGGGGTTATTCTGGTCACTTCCAAACGGGGAAAGTCGCAAAAAACGACTGTGAATGTCACTGCGGAACATGGGTTTGCTACTCCAATGCGCTTACCGAGCTTGATGGACTCTTACCAATATTTGAGCTTGTATAACGAAGCGGCCTGGAATGATAAAGGCAATCCGTTAGTCGGTTTTCAGTCACCTACATCGGACGATATCCTTGAAATGTATCGTACAGGGGCTGATTCTGACCTTTATCCAAGTGTGGACTGGATGGATATGCTGAAAAAGCATACGCAGAACTCACGTTATACGATCAATTTCCGTGGTGGAGGAGAGAAGGTACGTTTTTTCGTTTCCGGTTCTTACTATGAAGAAGACGGTATTTACAAAGACAATCCGATGAAGCAGTTTGACTCGAATGTAAATATCAAACGATATAATTTGCGTTCAAATGTAGATTTTGATTTGACTAAGACAACACACATGTCTGTAGATATGAGTGGGCAGTACTTTACAAAGACTGCACCGATTTCTACTGCTGATGACTTGTTTAACGCAATGACGCTCTTCCCGGTACATGTCATTCCGATGATGTACTCTGATGGTACAGCTTCCGAGCATCCTAATGCAGATGCGAAATGGGGACGTGCCAACCCTTACAATCTGCTGAATTATAAAGGATATGATAAATCATGGTCTGCGATGATTCAGACGAAAGTAACTTTAGAACAACAATTGGATTTTATAACAAAAGGACTTTCCGTTAAAGGGAGCTTGAGTTTTGACGCTCTTTCGGAACAATATACCAATCGGGAGATGAGCGCCCATTCATACTATGCCACTGAACGTGATGCGGAAGGTCTGTTAGTAAAGAAAACGATTAATGAGGGATCGGCTTTGGGAAATCCTACTAGCGGTTCAAGTGGTGGTAGCAAGAAAATTTATATTGAAGCTTCTCTGAACTATAAGAACTCTTTTGGCAAGCATGATGTGACCGGAATGATACTTTATAATCAGAAAGAAACCCAGTATCAGAATAAAAGCGGACTGGATTTGCTTCCTTATCGTAAACAAAGTGTGGTAGCCCGTGCTACTTACGGGTATGATAGCCGTTATATGATTGAAGCAAGTTTCGGTATGACAGGTAGTGAGAATTTTGCTTCAGGCCATCGTTGGGGATTCTTCCCGGCAATTGGTGGCGCCTGGTTCATCAGCCATGAGAAGTTTATGGAAGACTTGTTGCCGACAATCAATAAACTGAAATTGAGGGCTTCTTATGGACGTACAGGTAATGATAATCTGGCTTCCTGGTTAGGCCGTTTCCCTTATCAGGCAAGTTTGAATGAGAATGGCGGAGGTATCAATCTGGGTATTACCGGTGCAGAAGGTGGTGGTGTAACTAACTGGTACGGTAATGGTATTATAGAAAATGCAGCAGCCGCTCCTAAACTGGGATGGGAAATAGAAGACAAACTGAACTTCGGCATTGATTTGGGGTTACTGAACGGACGGGTTGATTTATCCGTCGATTATTTCTCTAACCGTCGTCACGATATCTTGCTGCAACGCCAGACTGTTCCGACTATCAGCGGCTTGCGCAATAATCCGATGCAGAACTTTGGTATTGTGACCAATAAGGGTATTGATGGTAACATTATATTGAAAGAGAACTTTGGTAAAGTAAATCTTGCTTTCCGTGGCAACTTTACTTATACAAACAATAAGATTGTAGAGTATGACGAGATAGCTCATACGTATGGGTATCAGGATTATACAGGAAACAATATCGGGCAGCCGTTGCTTTATATTGCAGAAGGACTTTACACTCCGGGAGACTTCAATATTAGCCGTGATCCGGTGACAGGTGCCGAATCTTATCAGCTGAAAACTGGTATGCCGAACCCGAATACCGCTGTAAGTCCCGGTGACATCAAGTATGCTGACTTGAATAACGACGGCAAGATTGATGATTACGACAAGACCTATAAAAATGGTTTCCATCCTGAAACTCCTGCTATCGTCTATGGCTTTGGCCTGAATGCGGAATATAAAGGTTTCTTTGCCGGAGTATTTTTTCAGGGAACCGGGAATGTATCTGTCAATCTTCTTTCAAAAGCCGCTAATTTTATGCCGTTTGTGAACGGAGGTAGAGATGCTTCTTCTGCCCGTACGGAAGCAATGAGCCGTTGGCGTGTGGAAGATCCATACAATCAAGATGTTCTTTATCCTCGTATGCATAGTTCTGAATTCGGTTATAATAACCGTCCCAGTACCTGGTGGTATAGAAACGGGAAGTTTATCCGTTTGAAGAACGTAGAATTTGGTTATCAGTTCAATAAGCAACAACTGAAGAAATTGTGTATGCAAAATCTTCGGGTATATGTACAAGGCAACAACCTGATTACGTGGGACAATGTCAAGTATTGGGACCCGGAACTGGGAGGAGCTAATTCGGGAGCTAAATATCCTATATCACGTACGTGGACCGTAGGGCTTGAAGTAACATTTTAAATCGTAACAATCATGAAAATGAAAAAACTTATATATTCCGCTTTTATTGCAGGTATGTCCTTCACGGCTGTTTCTTGCTCCGATTATTTGGATGTATCGAATGAAATAACTAAGAACTTGTCTATTGAGGAGGTATTCAACAGCCCTTCTTATACTAAAAGTTGGTATATTAATATGTATAAAAGCATCTCCGAATATTCGGAGACGGGCTCTGATGTGAATGCTTTCAAGAACCCGTGGTCGAATCTTTGTGGCGAGATTGCTTCCCAGATAGCTCCGTCCAAAGATGTGATGACATCTGGCTTTACAGCCGGAGATGCACCGTATCATCGTTGGAAAGATCTTTATCAGTATATCCGGCAGGCAATGATTTTTATCGAAAGAGGAAAACCGGTAGGCAGTACTGCTGATCAGCAAGTTATCACTCTTGATGAAATGAACCGGATGAAGGATGAGGCCAAGTTCTTTATTGCTTATTGTTATGTAACTTTATTCGAGCAATACGGCCCCGCCCCGATTGTGACAGAAACGGAGGATCCTGCCGAACCGAAGAAGCATGATTATGAACGCCCTTCAGTAGATGAATTTGCCACCTATGTAGATGATTTGCTGAAAGAGATTATAGAGGGAAGTTCTCTACCGGATGCCGTCGGTACGAACCTGAATGAGATGATGCGTCCGACGAAAGTGACGGCAATGGCATTGCGGGCTAAATTCTGGATGTTTGTTGCCTCTCCGCTATTCAATGGAGAATATGAAGAAGCTGTGAAACTGACGGATAAAGCGGGCAAACATATATTCCCGGAAAAGAATGTGGAAAAGTGGAAAACTGCCCGTGAGCATGTGAAAGCATTGATTACATTTGCGGAATCGAAAGGACATGGACTGTATAAAGTAAAGAACCAGGGAGGGGCAATTGATGTAAGCGAATCTTTGTATAAGTTGTTCCAATGTTATAATGAAGAGGTGCTTTGGGCTTCTACCAATAACAGTTACAGTGATGAATGGCTGATGGAAAGACGTACCACTCCCCGTGATATTTACAATAGTTACGGAACAGTTGGGCCTACGCAGGAATCTGTCGATCAATTTTTTATGAACAACGGATTGACCATAAAAGATAATGGCAACGGATATAATGAAAATAGCCTGGTCAACGTGACAAATGTATGTAATGAGAATAAACGGGTAGATGCGAATGTATTCAATATGTATGCCAATCGCGAACCTCGTTTTTATGCAGCGGTTATTTATCAGGGAAAGAGCTGGCATATACAGCCCAATGGAAATCCGGATTATATTGTTGACTTCTCTGTCAATGGCGGAGTTGGACCTTCTTCATCCGATACTCCGATGGTGGGTTATCTTCTCGGGAAGTTTAAGAATCGTAAGATTTTGAATACAAATGGTTATTTGAGTTCTTTCTTTCGCCCGTCTATCATTTTCCGTCTGGCTGATTTTTACCTTTATTATGCAGAAGCATGTAATGAAGTAAATGCGAATGATCCCGATATAATCACTTATTTGGATGCGGTTCGCGAACGTGCGGGGATTCCCGGATATCAGAAGTTGAAAGAAGACGGTAAAAAGGATATTATTGGTAATCAAGTGGCTCAACGGAAGGCAATCCAGCAGGAACGATTTGCAGAGTTGTTCTGCGAAGGTCAACGTTATTTTGATATTCGTCGTTGGATGATTTGTGATGAAGGTAAGACAGCCGACCAGACGCTATTCTCCGGTATGAATGAGTATGGTGATCCGACGAAGCCGATTGGGAGCAATGAATCTTATTATAAGCGCACGGTGCTTGAAAAACGGATATGGAGAAAAGCAATGTATTTGTATCCGATAGCGCAGGATGAGATAAATCAGTGTCCTAAGTTGGTTCAGAACCCTGGTTGGTGATTGATTAGGCTGTAAGAAATTATAGGATTAAATTATTGAGGGATTATTGTGGCTGTTTTTAATTGTATGTAACCCGATAATTCCCTCAATTGCCGTTATATTTATAATAAATATTAATAAACCCGTCCGTAACTAGGAAATATCCCCTGTTTGAGAGTCTATATAAATAAAGAATGAACTTATTTCTTATATCATAAATGAACATGAAATTCAAAGCAATGTTACTTGGCTTGTCTGTGATGACTGCGTTGTCTGCCTTTGCGCAGAAGCCCGTATATCTGGATACTGGTAAGCCTATTGAAGAGCGAGTGAAAGATGCATTGAACCGGATGACCCTTGAAGAAAAGGTGAAGATGATTCATGCACAGTCTAAATTTAGTTCGGCAGGCGTTCCCCGCCTCGGAATCCCCGAAGTATGGGCTACTGATGGTCCTCACGGTATCCGTCCGGAAGTATTATGGGACGAATGGGATCAGGCAGGATGGACAAACGACTCTTGTATTGCCTATCCGGCACTGACGTGTCTTGCTGCTACATGGAATCCCGAAATGTCGCATCTTTATGGGAAAAGTATCGGTGAAGAGGCGCGTTATCGCAAGAAGGATATCTTGTTGGGTCCCGGTGTGAATATCTACCGTACTCCCTTGAACGGACGTAACTTCGAGTATATGGGAGAAGACCCGTATCTGTCCGCCACTATGGTAGTTCCTTACATCAAAGGTGTACAAGAGAATGGAGTGGCTGCTTGCGTGAAGCATTATGCATTGAACAATCAGGAATTCAACCGTCATACCACTAATGTACAATTAAGTGATCGTGCTCTTTATGAGATATACCTGCCTGCTTTTAAAGCGGCTGTTCAGGAAGGTGGAACATGGTCGATTATGGGCTCTTATAATCTTTATCAGGGACAGCATGCTTGTCACAACAAACGCCTGCTTAAAGATATACTTCGCGATGAATGGGGCTTTGACGGCGTCGTAGTGTCTGACTGGGGAGGTGTGCACCATACCGAACAGGCGATCCACAATGGCATGGACCTCGAGTTTGGTTCATGGACAAACGGACTGTCTGCCGGAACGAGAAATGCCTATGATAATTATTTCCTTGCTTTCCCTTACCTGAAATTAATCAAGGAAGGTAAAGTAGGAACAAAGGAACTGGATGAAAAGGTTAGTAATGTCCTTCGTCTGATTTTCCGTACTTCAATGGACCCGCACAAACCATTTGGCTCTTTAGGTTCTCCCGAACACGGGCAAGCCGGACGTCAGATTGGAGAAGAAGGGATTGTACTGTTGCAGAACAACGGTAACTTATTGCCTATCGATTTGAATAAAGCTAAGAAAATAGCCGTTATCGGTGAAAATGCCATTAAGATGATGACTGTGGGCGGTGGTAGCTCTTCTTTGAAAGTGAAATATGAAATTTCTCCGTTGGATGGACTGAAAAGTCGTGTGGGCTCAAAAGCAGAAATAGTATATGCCCGTGGGTATGTAGGCGACCCGACAGGAGAGTATAACGGTGTGAAAACCGGTCAGGACTTGAAAGATAACCGTTCGGAAGATGAATTGCTTGCAGAAGCTTTGCAAGTGGCTAAAGATGCCGACTATGTAGTCTTCTTCGGTGGCTTGAACAAGAGCAATCATCAGGATTGTGAAGATTCGGACCGTGCTTCTTTAGGTTTACCCTATGCACAGGATAGAGTGATAAGTGAACTGGCAAAGGTGAATAAAAACCTGATTGTGGTCAATATCTCCGGCAATGCTGTGGCCATGCCTTGGGTGAATGAAGTGCCTGCTATTGTTCAGGGTTGGTTCTTAGGTTCGGAAGCCGGAACAGCTCTTGCTTCCATATTGGTGGGAGACACTAACCCTTCAGGAAAACTTCCTTTCACCTTCCCTGCAAAACTGGAAGATGTAGGGGCTCATAAACTGGGAGAATATCCGGGTAATAAAGAAGAGCTGGCACAGTCTAAACATAGAGGGGACACCATTAATGAAATCTATCGGGAGGATATTTTCGTAGGTTATCGCTGGGCGGATAAAGAGAAAATCAAACCGCTGTTCCCGTTCGGACATGGATTGAGCTACACTACTTTTGCCTATGGAAAACCCTCGGCCGACAAGAAAACAATGACTGCAGATGATACCATTTCTTTCACAGTCAATGTGAAGAATACAGGCACTCGTGAAGGTCAGGAAGTTGTTCAGCTTTATATCAGTGATAAGAAATCCTCTCTCCCTCGTCCGGTAAAAGAGTTGAAAGGTTTCCAAAAAGTGAAACTGGCTCCGGGAGAAGAGAAAGCGGTAACGCTGACGATTGATAAGAAAGCATTGAGCTTCTTCGATGATGCTAAACACGAATGGGTGGCCGAACCGGGTAAGTTTGAGGCAATCATCGGTAGTTCATCCAGAGATATTAAAGGTACTGTACCATTTGAGTTGAAATAGGTAGATGTTTGGTTAGAGATTTTTTTAAGGAGATGACAGAGAGTCTGGGTACTCGGAAAACGCTAAGTGATTGCAACAAATCGACTTAGCGTTTTTTTATTGCCTAATTTTCCCAGCGTTTGCAAAAAAATAGTAAGAAAGTAGTCGTTTCGCTTGGTAAAGTGTTGTATCAGAAGTAATTTTGGGAAAAATAACAATTAAGGTAACCTAATTATGGAAAAAGGTATTTGGCTGGAAATAGAGGAACTGTATAAGGAGTTTCAGCAACTCGGTATCAGTCAGTCGGTGGACTATGAGAAGTACTACCTCTATTCTCTTATTACCCATTCTACAGCCATTGAGGGTTCTACACTAACCGAAATGGATGCACAGCTTCTTTTCGATGAAGGTGTAACAGCTAAAGGAAAGCCGTTGGTATATCATCTGATGAATGAGGACTTGAAGAAAGCATACGAGCTTGCTAAAAAGGAAGCGCAACGCAATACTGTTGTAACTCCTGCTTTTTTGCAGAAGTTAAATGCTACTTTGATGCGGACAACAGGGGGAAGGCATAATACAATAGGCGGCTCTTTCGATTCTTCCAGAGGTGAGCTCCGTTTGTGTGGCGTTACGGCTGGTGTAGGTGGGCGTTCTTATATGGGTTATCAAAAAGTACCTGTTAAAGTAGAAGAACTTTGTTTCTTGTTGCAGGAACGGCAAAAGAATGTGGAAACGTTCCGTGAACAATACGAATTAAGTTTTAATGCTCACCTCAATTTAGTGACTATTCATCCTTGGGTGGATGGCAACGGGAGAGCAGCTCGCTTATTGATGAACTATATTCAATTCTGCTATCATCTTTTCCCCGCTAAGATTTTTAAGGAGGATAGGGCAGATTATATCCTTTCTTTACAACAGGCGCAAGATGATGAAACCAACCAGCCTTTTTTGGATTTCATGGCGGTGCAATTGAAAAAATCACTGTCTTTGGAAATTCAAAAATATAAAGCTTCTCACGATAAAGGATTTAGTTTTATGTTTTAATCTTGTAGGGCTTCTTTTGATAAGACTTCCACCCATTGTATATTGTGTTGTTTTTCATTAACGAAATCACCATTACAGTAACGGCGGTTGCATTTATTAATATCGAACTTATGTAATTCTCTAATAGTTTTAAATAAAGGTTTATCAGTTTCACCGTTAGCTGAATAGTTATAGACCAGATATTTATGGTGGAAGAGGTACATAAAATAATAAAGAATCATCCTTCACACTCTTCACTGTTCTTTTTATATGCCATAAGCTAAAGTAAATATGCTATAAGCAAAAACGAATATGCTATCAGCTAAAATTAATAAGCTCATAGCAAACGCTCCATCAAGTATTAACATTTGAGCTATCGACTATTAATACTTTGTATTTAGGCTATTAATACTTGAGTTGTTGGCTATATATACCCAAGACGCACGATATATATATCCAACGTGTTAGATCTATATGACCAATACATTGGATCTATATGCCCAACAAATAGGGTGTATAGACCCTTAATCTATACGATATAAGCGTCTTTTAGTCTGGTTATTTGAAAGAAAGAGAAACAATCTTGTTAATATCTGCTAAGGAGCTATATCGATAAAAAGCTATCTAAACTTGGGGGCTTACTAGTTCTTCGTTAACAATCTTAAAGCTTATAAGAAGTCTCTCTTTCGAGTGCAAAACTAAAAGACGCTTACTTTTATTTTGTGAAGGAGGTAAAGGATGATTCTTTATTATTTTATGTACCTCTTTCACCATAAACATCTGATTTATACTCATTCAACTAAAGGTGAAACCGGTGAACCTCCTAAATGAATTTTATAGTTACAAGTAGCTTTAGAAGATTTTGTCTTTTGCTGATCGCTGTAAACTTCAATTTATATTGATTTTCTTTTCTCTTTTCTGATTTTATATTCTATCTTTGCAATGCTCTTTATCAAAATCCACAGCAGGGGAACCTGCTGTATCAATGTGGCAGGCTTTTTTATGCTTGTCCTATCATTCTATATGGCGGTTTCGTACCCCCATGTAGGATGTTAATGCACCTACTGCCTGTTGTGGATGGTGAAGAGCAATGGGACAGGCGGAACCGCTTCTTTTATTTCTTAAAACTACCCTTCTGTATCGCCCCATTGAACTTAATTTATTCACCATTTAATTAAAATTCTTATGGAAGAAGTTTTAAGCAACCAGCAGGCTCGTCCGGGGGACGCGACGCAACTCATGCACGTTATCTTTTCATCCGATGATGAAATGATGTCTTTTTATCTGACTCTCAATCGTTTTATGAATCCTGAAAGCTATCTAGTGGAACGAACAGATCGAAAGAGACTGGAGGATTTAGCTAGTACGCTTTGTAGTAATGTGGCAGCCTTTGAAGCCATCCGTAATTATAAGTCGATAAGTGTGAAAGAGGTGATTAGAGGATTCGGGGCGCACATGATGAATACGCTAATCTCCAATACCAATCGTTTCCAAAGTGCCGATGCCGTGGGAACGTTAATGAATTGCATACTGAATACCACTAAAAACAGTTGGCAGTTTAAGAAAATGGATCGGAATAATGATATACATCTTCAAAATGTACGCTATTTGTTGAATCGGCTGGATGCGGCAGAATCTAATGAAGAGAAGAACTGTGAAGAAGTAGCGATATAAACAGTTTTCTCTAAAAATTACTTAGGAAACGCAAATAGAGGGTATAAGAATCGGAGATAATGTATAGATAAAGGCAAATGTAACGTAACATAAAGCATCTGTAACCTGCCCGATAGAAAAGGAACACAAGACGTTGTGCTCCTTTTTTATATTGTTGTAACTTTGCTTTCAGATAATATGATAAAGCTGATTGTTATGAGAAACACACTTTTTGGGATTCTATTCCTTTTTATTTTGCCTCTTCAGGCACATCAGAAACTTCCGTATTTGCAGAAACAGGGAAGTACCACACAACTTATGGTAGATGGAAAGCCATTCTTGGTGATTGGCGGTGAATTGGGAAATTCTTCAGCTTCCTCTATTGAAGATATTGAACGTATATTCCCGAAATTGCAACGTATGGGGCTGAATACGGTACTGGTTCCTGCATATTGGGATTTAACAGAACCACAGGAAGGTAAATTTGATTTTACCCTGACGGATAAAGTGATTCAACAGGCTCGCGCGAATGATTTGAAGGTGGTTTTCCTTTGGTTCGGTGCGTGGAAAAACTCAATGAGTTGCTACGCTCCGATCTGGTTTAAGGAAGATTATAAGAAATACCCGCGTGCCTATACGAAAGCAGGGAAGCCCCTCGAAATAGCCAGTTCCTTTTCGGAGAATGTGTTTCAGGCGGATAGCCGTGCTTTTTCCCAATGGATGAAACACATTGCTTCTGTGGATAAGGAAGAGGGAACGGTTATCATGATTCAGATAGAAAACGAAATCGGAATGTTGGAAGATGCCCGCGATTATTCCAAAGAAGCGGATAAACTGTTTTATGCACCAGTTCCGTCCCTTTTCATCGACTATTTGCAGAAGAACAAGAGATCTCTGCATCCCGAAATGTTGGCAAAATGGGAGAGCCAGGGATTCAAGAAGAAAGGTACGTGGCAGGAAGTGTTTGGTGCAGACGTGTATACGGATGAAATTTTTATGGCCTGGTCGTATGCGCAGTATGTAGAACGAATGGCAAAGTTAGCACGTTCTATCTATAATATTCCGTTGTATGTCAATGCAGCAATGAACAGTAGGGGGCGGAAACCGGGAGAATATCCGTCGGCAGGACCATTGGCTCATTTGATAGATGTATGGCATTATGCAGCACCCAACATTGATTTTCTGGCTCCGGATTTATATGATAAAGGTTTCGTTGATTGGGTGGCAAAGTATAAACTGCACAATAATCCTCTCTTTATACCTGAAATTCGGTTGGAAGAGAATGATGGAGTACGTGCTTTCTATGTGTTTGGTGAGCATGATGCGATTGGCTTTTGTCCTTTCTCTATTGAAAGCGGTTCGGATAGAGCAGATGCACCTTTGGTACAGAGCTATATTAAATTGAAAGAACTGATGCCTTTATTGACAAAATATCAGGGTAAAGGAGTGATGAACGGTCTTTTGTTTGATGAAGAGAATAAAGAACGAATACTTTCATACGATGATTTGGAGATTACCTGTCGTCATTACTTCACTCTGCCATGGGACCCACGTGCCCGGGATGGCACTGTATGGCCTGAAGGGGGAGGTGTTTTGCTGCGTCTGGCTCCAGATGAGTATATCGTTGCCGGCAGTGGCTTGGTACTTGAATTTAAGAAACAGGGGGAAAATAAAATGAAAAGTTCACCGGCATTGGGCGAGGATGGTTTTGCCAGTGTGGGCGGAAAGGCATCAAAAACGGAAAATAGCTGGCAAGGTGGTATGAGAGCAGGTATCGGTTCTGTAGATGAAGTTAATGTGAACGAAGATGGTTCACTGAAATATATCCGGCGCCTGAATGGCGATCAGGACCATCAGGGAAGGCATGTACGTATTCCTGTCGGAGAATTCAGTATTTTACACGTCAAACTGTACGAGTATAAATAATGTGACGACATGGTGCACCTTTGTTGGCTACATACGTATAGAAGAGTGGAGTCATTACTTGCCTAGTACCAACAGACTTTCCGGTCCCATATTGAACAACAGGTCTATGATACTCAAATTAGGTAGAAAACCCAGTTTGGGCTCGAAAACCTGATAGTAAGGTTGCGGAATAAACTCTGTATCCACTTCTCGGAAATCCTTTTTGGGATGAATGACTTCCCGAAAATCGAATTCTCCGGGAGCAAACTCCATCTTATATTCGCTAGTACGCTCCATAGTGGGGTGAATATCTATCAATTCACAGACCATCCGGCATAGTTCTTCGTTGAAATCGATTAAAAACTCGTATTTCTTTTCGTAGAAGGGACGGAAGTCGTCCTTGTAATATTCAAAGAAAGGAGTACTGTTGTAGGCTGATTCGATGGCGTTCCAGTGCAGATGTCTCCAGTTGCCGTGGTCGGAAATGCGGATATCCTTCATCGGACACTTCAATGTGTCGGGTTTTACGGTTGGGATAGAAAGGGCTAATTCGCCGGATGGGCCGGCAATGGTGCACCGGTTACGATAGGTTTGTTTGATATAATGGTCGTGTTGTTCTACAAGCACTTTGTCATAAGCCAGAAGTTTGGTGTAATATTCGACGGGAGCGAGATAAGCTGAAGATAAATAAGCTATTTTCATTTCTTTCATTTTAATACGTTTAGGGGGCTCTATAATAAGGATATTAATTAAGGATATTATTAAGGAGTTATTTCTTTTATGTTCCGGAAGATTATTTCACCGTTCTGAAGAAACGGTTCCATCGGTATCCGTCAAACAAGCCTGTCTCTTTTTCTTTGGAGAACCAAATGATGGAGGCTTTCCCGATGATATGGTCTTGCGGGACAAACCCGAAGAGCCGTGAGTCGGAAAAGTTGACGGTATTGTTAGACCCCATCCAATAGTAATCTTTAGTGAAATAACAGTGTTGTGTAGGTTTTCCGTCTACGTAGAGAGTGTCGTTCTTTATTTCTGCCTGTTTGCCTTCGTGCATCACGAGGGTATTCCGCAGTAAGGTTATGTTCCAGGGATAGACCCGGATAAATTTCCCTTTTCCGGGAACAATCAGCGGATTCGGTTCGGCATCTTCCCTGTTTGACAAAGGTTGGACAAAACTCTCTTTCCCATTCATTGCCTGTTCCAACAAATAATATTCGTAACGGCTGAAACTACGCACATGAGTACTGTCATTACTTCCCATCAATCCGTCGTTGGTGATGGAAAGAGTATGCATGAGTGAGGTAATCAGATTTTCTTTTGAGGCGGGGTACGAATAAAGCCTTTTCTTATCCGGATTGAATTGTGCCTCTGGAGGAATAACGGAGAAAAGAGAATCGACCAATAATGTATCTCCCGGAACTCCGAGGCAACGGCTGATATAGATTTCCCGGCGGTCGATGATAGGCTCCCGGATTCCAGCCGGATTATTGAACACTACAATATCTTGTTGCCGTACAGGACTTTCGCACCAACGATGATAAGAAAAGAGCGACATGAAAGGAACTCGCAATCCGTAACTCCATTTGTTCACTAAGATACGTTCACCCTGGAAAATGGAGTTTTCCATACCGGTGGAAGGGATAAGGCAGGACGTAAAAGCAAATCCCCGGAGCAGAAGCACTACGACTACTGCTCCGGCAAATGCTAGTATCCATTTGAATTTACGAATGTTCATCAATATTTATCACCTTATCACTCTATTCTATCCGTACACTTATCAGTCTACCCACTTGAAGAGGCGGTTCCAGCGAATCTTACCGTCAAACCATCCACGGTCTTTGTCAAGCGACAGCCATACGACAATCGGCTTGCCCACTACGTGATCTTCGGGTACAAAACCCCAATAACGGGAGTCGGCAGAGTTGTGACGGTTGTCACCCATCATCCAGTAATAATCCATTTTGAAGGTATATTCATTGGTCTTTTCACCGTTGATGTAGATACCGTCCGGTTTCACTTCCAGCTTGTTGCCTTCGTAGGCTACGATGCAACGCTCATAGATAGGCAGGTTGTCTTCTGTGAGGGTAATGGTAGCTCCTTTGGCAGGAATCCAGATCGGACCGTAATTGTTGCGGTTCCATTTGGTATAAAGGTTCAGCGGATACATCTGTCCGGCGTATTCTTCCGGTTCCATTACTATTTTGCTGATTAGCTTTTTATTGCCAAGGAGAGTGTCATACATCTTTTTAGTCAATGGAAGATGATATACCGGATTCAGTTTGCCTTGCGCATTCCGGTTGTCCAGTCCCATATCCAATAATCCGCCTTCCCAGCCAGAGTCTTCTATCAGCATGGTGTCATCCTTGCTGATGCCTAATTCGCGGAGCATATCTTCCGGAATGTACGGGCCGGTAGTCTGTACGAAGTAGTTGAATTGCAGGTTTTCGGGGTTCTCAATCGCCTTACCGTCAATCATCACCTGTCCGTCTACAATTTGCAATGTATCACCGGGCAAGCCGACACAACGTTTCACATAATTCTCGCGACGGTCTACCGGACGCCACAGTACTTCACCGTAAGTACGCGGATTGTTTAGAATCTGTTTACGTCCGGCGTCATAGTAGAGGTCATAGATTGCACGTTGCTGTGAACGTGTCAGGCTATCCATTTCAATCTGTTTGGAGTAGATGCGTTGTCCTTCACCATAAGCCAGCGTATAGAAGTCCGTTGTCTGTTGGTAGTTCACTGCCACCGTATCTCCTGCCGGGAAGTTGAAAACCACAATGTCATTCAGCTTCACTTTGCCGAAGCCCGGTACCCGTTTGTATTTCCATTGTGGCCACTCGATATACGATTTAGTATTGAATACAGGCAGCGTATGTTGTGCCAACGGCATAGAAAGGGGAGTGTTCGGTACGCGGGGACCGTAGCTCATCTTGCTTACATACAGGAAATCGCCTACCAGCAATGATTTTTCCAGCGAAGAGGAAGGAATCTGGTAATTCTGGAAGATGTAGATATTGACGAAGTAGACGGCAACCAACGCAAATACGATGGCATCCACCCAACTCATCACACTGCGGACAGCCGGATTCTTCGACTTCTTCCAAAAAGACCAAGGTATTTTCTTTGTGATATAAATATCGAAAATGAAAGGAACAACAATCAATCCCCACCAACTCCGTACCCAGAGGAGGAAGACGAGGTAAAGTAGAATAGCAATGGCACATTTGATCCATTGTGCGCGTGTGGCTTGTCTCATAATGTTATATTTGTTTAGAACTAGCTTCTGAAATCTTAGTCGTTCAAGAATGGGAATAAATCACTCATGCCCAAAAAACCTTCGTGTGTGGCAGTATATTCGGCTGCCAGTACGGCTCCCAATACAAATCCACCACGACTTTTGGCATCATGCGTGATAGTTATGCTGTCTACATCAGATTCATAGCGAATGGTATGAAGGCCGAACACTTCTCCTTCGCGGATAGAGGCGATAGGAAGTTCGTTAGGCGCACAATCGTTGGTTCCGCTAATGGTTCCGTCCGGTGCAAGGAAAGTGCCTTTCACCCATTTGTCCTTACGGTCCAGCTTTTCCAGAATACCTTCCGCCAATGTAATGGCTGTTCCGCTGGGAGCATCCAGTTTGTGGATATGATGTGTCTCGCTCATGGTGACATCATAAGCAGGGAACTGGTTCATGATTTTAGCCAGATACTTGTTGAGAGCGGAGAAGATGCTGACTCCCAGGCTGAAGTTGGACGACCAGAAGAGTGTTTTACCCCCTTCCGTGCAGAGCTTCTTGATTTCTTCGCCATGCTCGGCCATCCATCCGGTACTGCCCGATACCAGTTTCACACCGGCTTTGAACGCTTTCATATAATTGCTGTAAGCTACCATCGGATTGGTAAACTCAATGGCCACATCGGCCGATTTGAATGCTTCCGATTCGAAGTCATCCTGATTATTGATGTCAATGATGCAGACGATTTCATGTCCGCGACTACGGGCAACCTTTTCTATCTCTTTGCCCATCTTTCCGTAACCGATCAGTGCTATTTTCATTGTTTTCTGACTTATATTCAAAATAATAGTCGCAAAGATAAGATTTTTATTACATTTGCAGCGCACATTAACGTCTTGTTAACATGGAACATCTTCTCCACTACGTGTGGAAACATAAATTATTTCCCCTGAAAGTACTGCAAACCACCAACGGCTTACCGGTAGAAGTGATTGACTCCGGTCTGCAAAACCCGAATGCCGGTCCCGACTTTTTTAACGCGAAACTAAAGATTGATGGTGCCTTATGGGTAGGGAATATAGAAATACATACACATTCTTCCGATTGGTTTCGCCACGGGCATGATTGCGACAAAGCCTATGATTCTGTGATTCTCCATGTGGTGAGCGAGGCGGATACGGAAATAACCCGTACCAACGGTGAACAGATACCACAACTATTGCTGACTTGTCCGGAAAATGTGCAATCCCATTATCATGAACTTTGCGTAGCCGATCATTATCCGGCTTGCTATCCTATCCTTGCTTCTCTTCCCAAACTTACCATCCATTCCTGGCTGACCGCTTTGCAAACAGAGCGTTTGGAGCAGAAAGCACAGTTAATCATGCAGCGTCTCGAACTTTGCAACAATAATTGGGAAGATGCTTTCTTTATCACCCTTGCCCGTAATTTCGGTTTCGGCTTGAATGGAGATACTTTTGAAACGTGGGCGGGATTGTTGCCATTTCGTGCGATGGATAAGCACCGGAATGATTTGTTTCAGATAGAGGCTTTTTTCTATGGCTTGGCGGGATTGTTGGAAGAAACGTTTCTGAAAAAGGAACAGGAAGACGAGTATAGTATTCGTCTTTGCAAAGAGTTTCGTTATTTGCAGCGAAAATTTGAAATCGGGCAGGGGATGGATGCTACTTTATGGCGTTTTCTACGGCTTCGTCCGGAAAACTTTCCGCATATTCGCTTGGCGCAGTTGGCCTATCTCTATCAGAAAGGAGATAGGCTGTTTTCACGTTTACTGGAAGCGGATACTCTGACGGATGTGAGAGCTTTACTGGATACACGTACGTCTTCCTATTGGGAGAATCATTATTTATTCGGGCGACTTTCTTCACAAAAGGAAAAGACGATGGGAGAGCGTTCCAAGGATTTGATTATCATTAATACAGTGGTTCCTTTTCTTTATACTTACGGATTGCATAAGGCAGATGAACGAATGTGTGAACGTGCCGGACGTTTTCTGGAAGAATTGAAGGCGGAGAGCAATCATATTATCCGTTCGTGGAGTGATGCCGGGCTTCCGGTTGTCAGTGCGGCGGATAGTCAGGCATTGATACAGTTGCAAAAAGAGTACTGTGATAAGCGAAAGTGTCTGTACTGTCGCTTCGGTTATGAATATTTGAAACATACAAAGATTTAGTTCTTAAAATAACCAAGATGCCAAACTTGTCATTATCTTTGCGCCGTTAATTAAACTCTTAATTTATATAGTATTATGAGAGCTAAAAAGTTTGTATGCTGCTTGCTGGCTATGATGCTGCTCGCAGGTGTTTCGTTTATCTCCTGCGGTAATAGTTCCAAGGCAAAAGCCGATAGTGAACTGACTACACAAGACGGTGAAGATTTCAAATCCTTTTTGGATAAATTTACTTCCAGTGCAGCCTTCCAGTATACTCGTATCAAGTTCCCATTAAAGACCCCGATTACTTTATTGGCAGATGACGGCGAAACCGAAAAAACGTTCCCTTTCACCAAGGAAAAATGGCCGTTGCTGGATAGCGAAACTATGAAGGAAGAACGTATCACCCAGGAAGAAGGGGGAATCTATGTCTCCAAGTTTACGCTGAATGAACCGAAACACAAAATCTTTGAAGCGGGCTATGAAGAGTCCGAAGTGGATTTGCGTGTTGAGTTCGAATTGCAGGCTGACGGGAAATGGTATGTGGTAGATTGCTATACAGGTTGGTATGGATATGACTTGCCGATTGGGGAGTTAAAACAGACTATTCAGAATGTGAAAGAAGAGAATGCTGCTTTCAAGGAGTTGCATCCTTGAGAATGAACGTAGAAAGAGCATTTATACTGGACACGATACGGCAGAATATTATGAATGGATATAAAAGATGAAGCAAAATAATAAAAATGAAAAACGTAAAAGGAAACTGCGAATAGCGGCAAGAAAACGTAAAGAACGTCTTGAATATCGTGAAAAATACAGCACTAGCTCTCCACAAAATGATGAATGGAACGATTACAACCTAAAACTTGAATCCAATAAGAAAAAGGCAAAGATTTGGTGGCTTATAGCTTTTCTATTCACTTTTGGATTGTTCTTTTTCTCTATTGTCTATATAAGGTCAGAGGAACTGGGGACTACCTTATATCTACTTATTTATATATTGTGCTATGTTTCAGTACCTATAACATTTTGGATGGGTACAAGTTTTCAAAGTAGGTGTCATCATGCAATACAATTGGGAGAATGCCCGATTAGCCCTATGGGTGTTTTCCCGAAGTTAATTGGGATCAGGTATTGTGACAAGGGTAAAAATGAATTCTTTGAAGATGTTAAAGATGATATTTTTACATATTGTAGTGCGAAGAAGATTATACTAACAAACGATTCCGGTAGTTTAGGCTGGATTGTTTTTATGCTTCTATCTATTTTTTTTATACTATATCTTATGGGTGCTTCTATCTATAACGATTGGAAATCGGATGAGGCATTTATGGCAATGCTTATAGTTCTTGGTCTTTTATCTGCTACCGTGTTTCCTTATTTATATTTGAAGAAGAATATATTTATTATTGACCGTGAAAATAAAATGATTACCATCCCTTCGATTTATAGATTTGGTAAGGAGAAGATTTTACCTTATGATCAAGTCGTAGTTTCATTTTGTTCCGGGGTTGCACCTACTAATAGACGTGGGGCACTAGTAGATGATTATATATCTCTGACGGGGAAAGGAGATTTACCCTTTGGTCCTAGTGTTGGATTCAGAGGTGATGTAAGCACTAAATACAGATTTGCATGGTTTATTTGTGAATATATGAATGTGCCAGATTTGGAAGTTATGCCCGAAATAGAAGGATTTGAGGATATAATCAGTAAAATAAAGCAGGATAATGCTTTGCGCGACAAATCATCCTGTAACTCTTGAACATTCTAAGGATTCCCTACATAATATCCCAACTCCGATTCTTTTCCGTCCACCATCTCCCTGACAATGCCGTTTTTAGTGTTGAAATCCTGATAGAGTTCTTCATAATCACGTGTATAATCTGCGTCGGGGACTACGTTAACATCAAATTTTAGTTCTGCTTTTCCATTTGGGAGCATATTGCCGAAAATCCGGATGCGGTGAACCACTTCGCCTACATTCTTGATGCTGTTGTAGGTTGCTTTGAATTGCCTGATACCGTCTTCGGGAATGATGATATGCGAACTTTTATCCAGAATGATACAGCCACAGGAAGGTTGCATTTCTGAAATGATTAACGGAGCGTCTCCCGTGTTGGTGATGGTAAACATGATATCGAGTTGCTGACCTTGCTTGATAGGGTAATAGTGCCTGACGGAATCTTTTATCGTCATGCTGGTGGGACGTACTTCCTTTCTGCACCCTGTAAAGCAGAGCGGAAGTGCCGTCAGTAGTAAAATATAGAATATAGATTTATTCATTGTTGCCATTTATTTTTGTTATATCACTTTTTCAGCATTTAAGGGATGAATGCAATTTCATCGATACCCATTTGCGTTCCCGGCTTCTTTAAACAACTGATTTTTATGCTTAATTGTTCTGTTCCGTTCAAGTCTGCCGGAACGGTGGCTTTCATCATTTCTCCTTTTTCTGGGGAGTCTTCCGGTTTTAAGTCTATTGTTTTATAGGCTACTCCGTCTTTCAACAGTTGAACTTGCTGTGGAGCATAGATGCGGTGGCGGGGAAGATTCAGAAAACTGATATAGAATGTTCCTGATGCATTGAGTCCTTTAACCGGCAGGTTGATGGTACATTCTTCTCCCGGAATGATAACCCAACCGCAATGATAGTCTCCGGGTAAACCGTGGGTGCCGTCAGTCAGTTTCTTGGAATCAATTTTATTCAGTTTAGGAGTTGCTGAAGGATTGAGTCCTAAAAACAAGTTTTTCTTGATGTCGGAAGCAAGTAGGTATTGTTCCCATTCCTTTATATAATAGTCGATTTCATAGGCTGACTCATTGTAATATTCCATTCCGGTAAATGCTTTGTGTTCTTTGAGCTGGGTGATCCATTTCCAGGTCTGGGGAACCGGCTGTATCTCTTTTCCATTCCGTTTGGCATATCCGTAAGCATCAAAACCGTGGTCACGTCCTAATTCCAGGCGTGTGAAAGACAAAGCGGTCTGAAGTTCGTGCAGCTTTTTACGCTCTTTCCCTTTTGCTTCGGAAACAAAATCTCCCATTTCATCATAGAATTTGATGAATTTATCCGGATAGAGGAATGCTTTTTCTGATTCTCTGATACCGGCATAAAGTCCGAGTCGTTTTCCGGATTGGGCGTTGTTCTCCAATTCAGTGTAGTAATCGTATAGCCATTTTTTTGATGCCGGATATTCCTGATTAAAATAACTTCTGATTAAGTCATTGACTGGAAGTTCTGGGTTGATAAGGAGGGAGGATAGTACAAAAGTCCTCATTTCATCGAAAGAAGAATAGCTGTATCCACTTCCGTTGAAGAATATGCCGCTGGCTCCATGTTGTTTGAAGAATTGGAGTCTTTGTTGGGCTATCTTTAATATGGGGAAAGGAGTGAGGTAGTCGTCAAAGTTGTTGATATAGTCCCATATATAGATGTTATTCGTCACTTTCTTCCAGTTGTCGAGTTGGTCGGCAAATTTCTTGTCTTGTTCATTCTTGCCGTCTGTCCGGCGGAGTGGATAGTCGATGGCGCTCACGATTACTCCGGCGTTGGAGGGTAGTTGTTTGTCCGTGACCTGTTGTGTGGTCAGATAAGAAGTCGTAAAGAAGAAATGTTTGGGAAAACGTTGGGAAAGGCGGATGATTAGTTCCGTAACAGCCGGAGTGGCATTTTTCTCCGTGTTTCCCAAAGCGGTGCAAGTGGCACACGTGCAGGCATACGGAGTATCATCCGGTGCTATCACAAATCGGGAATTCCCCTTTTCACCGAAGTTATCTACAATATAACTTTCTATCTGGCGGTACATGTCTTCGGAAGAGAAACATAGTTGTGAGTCATCTGTCTTTCCATGAATGGTGGCATATACTTTCTCTACATCTTTTCCCAATACTTTTCGCAGGTTGTGTCCCCATATTCCCCAGCTGTCATCAAAGTTGTTCAGGCCGATAACGCCTGTATGATCGGCGTTCAGGCCGTATGGAGAATAAATACTTTGATAGTCAAATGCAAAAGCTCCGCAAGTATCGTTGAGATTGATAAGGGCGGGAGGAAGATCCGAACCGTCTATACGCGGGTCTTCTTTGCTGATCTTCTTTATCAGTTGGTATTGCAGCCATAACATTTGTTTGTCGTCACTTGCGGTCAGTCTGATATCAGAGCCTTTGCAGGCTACTTTGAATCCTCTCTGCAATGTTGGGTCTATCTGTATGATGATGCGCCACATGTCCATTTCGGAAACGCCAAAAGCTACTATTTCATCGTCGTTTGCACGCTTCTTGAGATGCTCGTACAGGTATTTCGCCCACCGGGTGTCTCTGTCGGTCGGATCCTCACCAATGGTGACGAGATACCCTTCTTTAGATGGGAACATCTCCGTGCGTGCCTGCATACGGCAGCCGGATAAAAGGCAGCAAATACATATCATTCCTGCCAATACAGGGCCAAGCGTATCAGAATGAAATATAAACTTGTGCATAGATGTTATATAAGTTTTTATAGCGTGTCGATATGGATTCTATCTGGTTGGACGGACTTGTCCCTCGCACCGTATTGGTTTGGTTATAATAGGTGTTCCAGGTACCCATCAAGCCTATGGTAATGTTAGGACTGACCATATACTGGCCTCCCAATCCCACCATGGTATTGGTGTGGGAGAAAGAGCCGGGTAGCGCATAGTCCAGTACGGCCGTTTCCGGTGCCGATCCGATACTTGCCATGGCATTGATATTCGTCTTTCCGTCATTAGCCGGGAAGTATTTGGCGCCAATTTGCGCATTGTAGTAGAAGTTGGAGTTGAAGAAATGCATGTCCAGCTTTGTGTTGAGGCGAACGACTTCGATGGTTTTGGCTAATTCTCCGCCTACAGTGAGCAGATTGGTCTTTGACTCATTCCAGCCGGTAAATAGATAACCGTTATCTCCGGTGCCCCCTGCAAAGAATTCATCGCTCCATTCATAACGCTTTGTGTAAGCGGCTACGCGTCTATAGCCTACGTGTGCGCCTATTTCCCAATCATTCTTGAGATAATGCCGAACGGCAACATCGGCGGTAATGTCCGGGAAGTATTTGGTCGCAAAGGCTGCATTGGCCGTGAGGCTCCACTTCGGTGAGAAGTGATGCGTCCACTCACCTTGTACCTGAATGCCGACTCCTCCCGGTGTCTGCTCTTCTGCTTCCATGCTGTCACTTGCCGAACCACTTCGCCCTGCATAGTTGAGACGTCCCGTATAGGTATTCTTCTGGCCTTTTCGGGTGTATTCAGCGGTGGCAACAGAGGTAATGATGTCTTCTTCTCCATAACGTGCACGAAGATAGGTCAAAGCAATCTCATTCTTGAGCATCATGCTTCTAAGACCCGATAAATGTCGTTGGAAAGAGCGATATTCCATGATGGATGGCTCGTAGTACTTTTGGTAATAATAGGCTGAATCCGCTTGACGGTTGGCTTCATATACCACTCCCTTGGTGTACTTCAATGATTTGTTCTGACTGTCATAAAGCAAAGCTGTATCAAGAACAGCGAGAGCCTTTTCCGGTTCTTTGGCTTTTGTCAGTTGCAGGGCACGGTATTCACTGCTCTGTGAGAATGCACCTATAATCTCTTTGTTGCTCGGGTATTTATTGAGTATCGGCTTCAGAAATTCCAAAGAAGCTTCGTATCTCTTGTCACGTTCAAGCACGGTAGCTCTTTTAGCCTGATAGAATGGTTCTTCAGGATAATAATTGATTCCTTGTGCTGTATATTTCTCGAATTCATCGTATTTTCCGAGTAAACCGGACGAATTGATGGCATACCGTAATCCGAGATCGCTTGATGGATTCAGGCTAATTAGCTTAACAGATTCCTCGTATGCTTTCTTCGTAGCTCCGGCTTCCATACATTTCTTGATGTACGGCACTGCTAGTTCCTCGTATCCGATAACATAGAAAATGCGCATATCCTCATCACTCTGCTCGATGGCAGATAGATACAGTTGCAAAGCCTCTTCGGTTTTATCCATTTTATCGAGAATAAATGCCCTTTTCAACGTGCCGTTTTCGTAATCAGGGAAGTGAAGAGTGATGGTGTCCAATGTTGCAAGTGCTTCATTGTAACGTTTCATATTGATATAGCAACTCAAGGCTTTTTCCCATGCGGCACCGTTCACTTCATTGTCGTCTACATGTTTTTGAGAAACGAACAATACGTGCGGCAATGCTTCTGCGTACAGGCCGAGTTCCATCAGTTTTTCAGCTTTCTTCATGTGTTGTGCGCTCATGGCAAGCGTAATATCATAATCATCAGGATACATCTCATACATCTTTTTCAGCGTTGAATAGGCAAGATCATCCTCATTCATCTGGCGATAAAGCATATATTCTTTATAGAGAATACCTTTATCATTGTTACCAAATTGTTTTTTAGCTTCTCTGATATAGAAGAGGGCATCGTCGGTATATCCGCGGGTGACGGAAGTGTTCAGCAAGTAGTCTAATGCTTCCTTGTTCTTGTTACCTCCTTCGTAGGCCATACCATATAAAACATAAGGATCCCGCTGTTTTTCTGCGCGGGCAGCCTCCATTAACAAGTCGTTATACATACGTCGTATGGCAGGGCTGTTGTTTCTTCGCATTTGTTCGCGTATAAACACCAGTGCTTCCGGATAACGTGCCAATTCACTAAGGATACTCGCCCTTTTGACGATGAGGGTACCACTTCCCGGTATGGCGGCCAATCCGTTGGATGACCAGCCTAAAGCAGCTTCCCGGTTTCCTTCCTGCAAATGCAGGTTAATGATGTCCAGATAATATTCTTCATTCCCCGGAGAAACTTTGATAAGCTCTGTCAGCTTTTCAATAGCCTCTTTTCGGTTACCACCCTTTTTCATTTGCTGGTAGCCTACCTCCATGCTGTAGATATAATCCTTCCTTAGAATGGTATCGTTCGGGTAAATCTGATTGATTCGTTTCAACAGACGGTCTGCTTCCACATCGTTGTTCTGCTTGCGGTACAGTTCAATCTTTCTTCGCCATAAACCTCTCCAATACGGATTCACTTCCAGCAACTCATTAACGTAACAAATAGCACTGGAGTAATTCTCGGTGATATCTTCTACGTCTACCAGCAGATGTTTGGCATTGACGTTGTTGTAATTGTCATCTATCGCTTTGACAAGATGATAACGCGACTGGTCATAGTTCTTTTCGTGGAACCAGTATTTTCCCATGAGCCATTCAAGGTCAGAAACATTCGGGTATTTCTGAAGGCCCTCCTCCAACAGCTCTTTCCCTGCTTCCCATTCCTCGTTCGCAAAATGCTCCTGTACAATCTGGGCATATTGCTCCGGTGTCTGGAATCCGTTGTCGGTCCCAGAGGAAGAGGTTATCAGTAAAAACAGACAACCTAATATGGTGATCTTATGGAGAAATTCTCTGTTCATTCTATCTTGTCTTTAATCTTTCTCTCTTGTTTAAATCGTAGCAGGTTCGGGCTTCATGGCCGTTGTATCAGCATTGTCTGTACTTTCTTCTTTCTGCTTGAATCCTTTCCGTTCCATGTTCTTCCACTTGAAGTCTCTATTGGTCAGATAACTGAGGTATCCTCTCAATGAACAGAAAGTGATGATGGGATGATAGAAGATAGGCTCCAATATGGACGCAATGATAATCCACAGGTATTCATATCCTCTTTTATATAGCATCCCGACATAGTAGTCGTAGGTAATAACAACGATGGAAAGGAACTGGCAGAATGTATAGATCGTCAGGTAAATCATCCATGCTGTGTTCCAATTGACTGCTCCTGTAAAGGCCAGATAGATAAATACTATCAAACCGGTAAGCTCGATGATTGGCGCCAGAAACTCAAAAATGAACATATAAGGCAGAGTTAACATTCCCATCTGCTTATATGTCTTTTTGAAGATCATCTTATGATGGATACTAAGTGTCTGGAACAACCCTCGTGCCCAACGGGTACGTTGACGGTAAAGCATTGCCAGGTTGGGAGGTCCTTCCGTCCAACAACAAGTATCAGGAATTTGTACGATCTTATAAGGACGGGAGAAGTCGCACATATATCCTACCATGCGGGTGATGAGGTCCATGTCTTCGGCAAAAGAGGGGGCATCGTATCCTCCGGCTGCAATCGCTACCGAACGGTCGAAAAGCCCGAATCCACCGGAAACATTCGGCATACCATTGATTGCGGACCATCCCATCTTACCAATCAGATAGGAACGCATGTATTCCAGGTTCTGGAAAAGTGGGATCGGAGTACGGGGAGTTCTTACGTCCACGATTTGTCCGTCTTTCACGACGCATCCGTTAGCCATCAACATCGTTCCGCTGACTGCAATTACTTGTTTTTCTGAAGATATAATGGGCGAGATACAACGATAAAGAGCATACTTTTCCAAAATGCAATCCACATCCGTGCAGATAAAATAAGGATGAGAAGCAACGTTGATACCCGCATTGGATGCATCCGCTTTGGTTCCTCCATTTTCTTTGTCTACAACGATGAGTCGGCTGTATTTCGGGTTGGAGGATTTGAGGAGTCTTCGGAACGGTCTGGTTTTGATTCGCTCGATATAAGCATAGGGCACTTCTACCAGTTCATAATATTCGGTCATCTTTTCCAATGTACTGTCCGTACTTCCATCATTTACAATAACCACCTCGAAAAGCGGATATTCCAATGCAAGCATGGAGTTCACATTATCAATGATTGTCTTTTCTTCATTGAAGGCAGGAGCAATTACCGAAATGCCCGGTGTATAGGGGGATTCCTTGATTGTTTTCCGCATATAGCTTTCCACATAGTAATCCTTTCTCCGTTTTAGAGAAATGAAAGAGAGGAAGGCGAATGTGACGAAGAATATCGCCAGCATGCTCGTATAAAAGAATACGAAATAATTGAAGAATGTAAATATTATATCTCTCATGTTCTCTAGTTTAACTGGTTGATTAACGGATGCTTGGTGTGGGCAAACAATATAGCTGTGTGGGAATCTGCTTTTCTTTCCAATTGATCGAATGTTTTCCTTCCCATTGCACTATACTCATAGAGGGCTTTGAGTATGACTCTCTTGGTTCCCCAGTTATCTGCTTCATCATAAGCATTGTAAAGAAATCCTAAAGCCTTATCGGTCTTTAGATCCGCAATAGCCGAAATGATTTGTCGTTTGACTTCTTCCGGTTGTACATTATACATTTCAATCAGCTTAGGTTCAACCTCTTTGTATTTTAGTTTACCTAAAGTCTTGATCGCTTCACCTCGTATTTCCACAGAACGGGCATTGAGTTGCTTCGCGAGAATTGGGGCACTTTCGGTTTCATTATATAGCCGGATTTCGTTGATAAAGAATATCTTAACGTTTTCTTCAGCTGAAGTATTCACCCATTTAATAAAGGTGGGTGTGTTATATCCCACTTTCTTACGGTGTTCCAAGATAGCATGTAACTCCATCATGTCCCATTGCCTTAACTTCATGCCGATATCTTCGTCAAAGAAGCGGAACGGGTCACCCTGGCTTAACCACATATAAGTGTAGCGTGCCGAGTTTCTTAGTTCTAGTTCACGATGATAGAGGAAACGCACCAATACCGCTTCAGAGGCATACCCATTGATGGACTGAATAAGTTTCAGAGCTTGTATCTTTGATCTTTTGGAACCGAATTGAAGTTCGCGTTCAAGGAAACGTGTGATTTGGAATACGGTTTGAATCGTTTGATAGTTTAGTTCATTGATCTCATCTTCATGCACACTCTTGATTTCTGTTAATAGTTGAGTGATAATGCGTAACTCGTTAGGTTTCGGGCGCTTTTTCGTATCATATTCTAATCTGTCAGCTATCTCTTCTTCACTCAATGTGTTGGAATCTAGTGAGATAGATTTCATTTCTTCATAATACTTATCAAATGCTTTATTGTATTTCCGCTTCTCTTTTCGCCTTTTAAATATACCATATATAATATGGAATAGGAGAAATAAGTACGCAATAATACAAAACATTACAGCAATTGAGCATATTCTTATGATTAAAGGATAGCCAATAAACTTGTAATATATCCAATAGAAATAATATTCCTGTCTCTTATACACATCTCCGAGCCCACGAGACGGACTCCTATCTC
>ENA-OYHA01000028-OYHA01000028.1-human-gut-metagenome-genome-assembly--contig:-NODE-28-length-46896-cov-18.102517_pt1 | contig 46896 bp, 47 predicted proteins | sample MGYA00243759_ERZ652991 | MGnify/ENA primary metagenome ERZ652991 (study PRJEB26926, sample SAMN06165321) | human gut metagenome | biome: ENVO:00009003; feature: ENVO:2100002; material: ENVO:00002003... | reverse complement strand
CTTTGCCGTAGGAGATTTCGTTGTCGCAGTCGCCAACTCCCAGAAAACACACCGCCGCCGTCTTATAGGCGCGCGACATGTCTATAACAGAGGCGGGCTTCAGTTCTATTTTCGTAGTGTGCTGTGTGTTGGCATTACCCGGAGGCGAATACGCCATTGCCGGCAGGCTGAAAAGCAGGCCGACCACTAATGTTAGGAAAGTTTTACATTTTGACATAATATCACCTCGCAAGTAATTAAAACTAAAGCCCGTTTTATAAGGTGACAGATATGCGAGAAGAGTTTCCGAAAGAGCAAACGCCCTCGGAAATGAGAAACACATCACAAACCACACCTTGATTCTAAGATAATACAGGAAGCAATAATTGTCAACATCTTATGAAGATATTATTTTTTTTGCCTATAAATACTGAAAAAGCCCGCGGCTGCGGGCTTTTTGGGAAAATCAAACTCTGTCAGTTCTGATGCTGGACAATGTTCTGCCGGGCAATATTCCAAGCGTTCAGAATGCTCTCGTTATCCGGTTTCAGGCTGCGGACAAAAGCCAAACGGCGTTCCATATTTTCCTTAAGCAGGTTCAAATCAATGCTCTTTGAAAATCTGCCCTTGAAAACAAAACCTTTTTCCTGTTCGGCTGCCGCCATTGTCCTTCTCCGTTTTCTGTCCGGTTATTTTAACACATTTTTTGCGCCAATTCAAGCTTTACCAGCGCCGAAAGTTTCTCAAAAGCTTTTTTTTCAATCTGACGGACACGCTCACGGCTGATGCCGAATTTGACACCGATTTCCTCCAGCGTAACCGGCTTGTCGGTCAGCATACGGCTTTTGATTATATATTGTTCGCGTTCGCCCATTTCGTTCAGGCATTCGTGCAGAACTCTGGCTTTAAGAGCGTTTTCCTGACGGCGGCCGAGGTTTTCCTCAATATTCTGACGGCTGTCGACGACAAAATCGACTTTTTCTTCGTCGCTGTCATCGCAGGCGGCCACATTAAGGGACTTGTCGCCGCCCATGCGGCGGTTCATTTCGACAACGTCCTTTTCGTCGACGACCAGCTCTCTGGCAATGCTTTTGACAACCGTCGGCTCAAGCTCGCGGTTTTCATAAATACCCAAGCGTGCCTTAATACGGTTGAGGTTATAAAAAAGTTTTTTCTGCGCGGCGACGGTGCCGATTTTAACCAGCGACCAGGAACGCAGAATATAATCGTTAATCGCAGCCTTAATCCACCAAATGGCATAGGTAGCCAGCCGAACCTTTTTGTCGAGGTCAAACTTTTTGACGGCCTGCATCAGCCCGATATTGGCCTCGGACACAATGTCGGCCATCGGCAGTCCGTAGCGGCGGTAGGTCAGCGCAATTTTGGCGGCCAGACGCAGATGCGAGGTAATCAGCTTCTGCGCGGCGGTCAAATCGCCGTTTTCCTTGAAATCGCGAATCAGCCGCGTTTCTTCGTTTTCGCTGAGAACGGGAAATTTCCTGATTTTTTCGAAGTACGAGAACAGGCTGTTCTCTTCAATAACCTGAGGCAGATTGCCCGTATTTCTGATTACCATAACTTCCGAATTTTGACTCATATATTTCCAACCTTCTTTCAACTGATACTGAAATATAATTTAGGTATCGAACAAAAGCCTTTCAATATCTCCGAACAGAAATATTACGACTTTTGTTTTAGAGAATCAACATAATATTTTGCTTTTTGGAAAAATCGGCTAATCGTAGATAAAGGACAAGATGCCGTCGCCCGTACCTTCGGGCAGGAAGTTGATGATGTCGGCAACATTCCCCTCGCCGACCGGATAAACCAAAACGTAAACATCGGCGGCTTTGCCCTGTCCGAGACCGCGGCAGAGCCGCAGGTCGGCATCGTTCAGCCCGCGGTTGATTTTGGTCATGATAATGGCATTGGCAACGTTGAAATCCTGTTTGGCGGTAAAGCCTTCAACCTTTACTTCGCCGAAACGGGAAAGATTGCGGCGCAGCAGAATGTCGCGGCGGCGGTCAATGAGCATGGCTGCCGGATGTTCGGACTGATAAGCTTCGATTTTTTCGACAATTTTCTGCGTCAGGCGCGGATCGGAACATTCCGGGCGCGGCGTTGCCCCGACTTCAAGTTCCGGCGCGGCGTCAAGTTCAGGCGCCGCAATTTCAACCGGCTGTTCCTCCGCAGCGGCAATCTGAGACGCCTCGTCCGGAGCGGCAGCCGCCGGCCGGCTCGTCTCCGCCGCCAGGGCAGACACCGCCGACAGCAGACATAAACTTAAAAAGAATCCCAGATTGCGCACGGTTTTATTCCTTTACGGTCAGAAGTTGATGGAGTTCGGGGTTCTCGGGAACGGAATCACATCGCGGATGTTGCCGATGCCGGTAACCAGCATCATCATCCGCTCAAACCCCAAACCGAAACCGGCATGCGGCACCGACCCGTATTTGCGGGAATCGAGATACCAGGCGTAGTCGTCTTCGTGCATGCCCATTTCATGAATTTTCCGCACCAGGACGTCATAGCGTTCTTCACGCTGCGAACCGCCGATAAGCTCGCCGATCCCCGGAACCAGAACGTCCATGGCGGCAACGGTGCGGCCGTCATCGTTCAAACGCATATAGAAAGCCTTGATTTCTTTCGGATAATCGCGAACGATTACCGGGCGTTTGAAGTGAACTTCAGCCAGATAGCGCTCATGCTCGGTCTGCATGTCAATACCGAACTCCGGCGTATACTCGAACTTGTGGCCGGAATTTTTCATAATCTCGATGGCCTCGGCATAGGTAATGCGCGCAAAGCCGTTTTCAACGATGTTTTTCAGTTTGTCCAGCAGGCCGGGTTCGACGAATTTGTCAAACAGTTCCAAATCTTCGGCGCAATGATCCATAACATGTCTGACACAGCTGCGAACCATGTCCTCGGCCAAATCCATATCGTCATAAATGTCGGCAAAGGCCATCTCCGGCTCAATCATCCAAAACTCGGCGGCGTGGCGCGTGGTGTTGGAGTTTTCGGCACGGAAAGTAGGGCCGAAAGTGTAGATATCGCCCAAGCCCATGGCGTACATTTCGCCGTTGAGCTGCCCGGAAACAGTCAGGTGCGCTTCCTTGCCGAAAAAGTCCTGCGAATAGTCAACCCGGCCGTCCTTGGTACGGGGAACATTGTTCAGGTCAAGCGTGGTAACCTGAAACATTTCGCCGGCGCCCTCACAGTCGGAACCGGTAATCAGCGGCGTATGAACATAGCGAAAACCGCGGTCATGAAAAAACTTGTGAACGGCGAAAGACAATTCGGAACGAACGCGGAAAGCGGCGCCGTATTTGTTGGTACGCGGACGCAGGTGCGCAATGCTGCGCAGATATTCGTCCGAGTGCTTTTTCTTTTGCAACGGAAAATCTTCGTCGGCGACGTCATAGACTTCAACCTTGTCTGCAACGATTTCATATTTCTGGCTGCCGCCCTTTGACTCGACCAACGCTCCGGTCACGGCCAGAGAGGAACCGGTCGTGAGTTTTTTGACTTCGTCATAATTGGCTAAATTGTTATTGGCAATAATCTGAATATTTTTGAGACAGGAGCCGTCATTAAGCTCGATAAACGAAAAATCTTTTGCATCGCGGCGGGTTCTGACCCAGCCTTTGACCAGAACTTCTTGTTCCGGTTTGTCAGCCGCTAACAGGCTTACAACTTTAGTTCTCTTTAACATCTTAAATTTCCTCAAATATTCATTATTTTATTATTGCCTTTACAGAGCGTGCCCAATATATAACACTTATCTTTAATTGTCCAGCATTGACAAATGTTAATCTATGTATAATTATAACTTCAACATTAATTTTTTGCGGAGAAAACCCATGAAAAAAGCTGCCTTACTGATGATTTTGCCCATGCTGCTGACAGCGGGGGCCTGCACGTCGAGAATCGGCGCCGACCAATATGACACCAGCGCCGTCGGCGAAGTTAACCGTGCGGTTAAGGGAACGGTAGTTTCGGTGCGGCAGATTTCCATTGCCAGCAACAACGGTGCCGGAACGCTCATCGGCGGTGCTGCCGGCGGCGTGGCCGGCTCAATGATAGGCGGTTCCGACACCGCGCACATTCTGGGTGCCATCGGCGGCGCGGTCGTCGGCGGCATTGCCGGCAACGCGGCGCAGGAAGGACTTTCGTCTCAGAGCGGCTATGAATATGTGATTCAACTGGACAACGGCAGCATGGTTACCGTCTCGCAGGGCAATGACGTTCTGCTCAATCCGGGGCAGAAATGTATGGTGCTTTACGGCAAACGCGCCCGCGTCGTCCCTTATTACGGAAACTAAGCCTTACAAAAGCCCTCTTTTCGGAGGGCTTTATTTTTAAACCTCATCAACCAAGGTGATTTTTATCTTTTTTTGATAATAAGCGCAAAGGCGAAAAAATTTATAAAGGTCGCCGCAACTTCCTCTTTCTATCCGTTCTATCAGGCCTTATGGAAGTTTGGTGTTTGGGCGGTTTTGATGAGCTTTTGCCACCTATTGCGCCGCTCCAACCACAGCGCAAAGCCCAGGTCTTTGAAAAACTCGGTTTTGACGTGAGATTTGGTGATTTTTGTCATTATGTTCAACTCCTCTTTGTTTTTGAATAAAACAAAAACCGCTCTCAACTGAGAGCAGAGGAGTTGTAAACTGTAACACGATAGCACGCTTATTCGTCCGCTAAAAGCGGCTTATTTCGCGTCATCCTCCACAAGTGGAGGTCATAAATTTTCTTGTAAGGAGTTTGCATACTCCGCCGGCGGGCTAACCTTTTCCGCCGGCAAAAGTTATTATATTTCTTGTTTGGAAACTATTTTTTTTCTAAAACTTTTATATGTCGCCCAAATGACAGACAAACATAAAAAGACAATGTAGATATAATAAACGTAAGTTAAATACGCTATCGGGGCCGGCGGAATTTCTGCACCATTATATTGGGCTTTTGCTGCTTTATGCCCATAAATCATTCCGGGGATTAGCATAAATATAATGCTGAAATATTCGCAGAAACCCAATGCCGCCAAATAATTGCTCGTTTTGGCAAATTTGTTTTGGAAACGACTGATAAAATCATATTTTTTCTTAAAACACAAAACAATAAACATTATAAAAAAGATGCTTAATATCGTAATGCTTGCAACATCTGCCCCAGCACCTTGGGGAAAGGAAGACAACAAGGAGACGATAAAGTAAAATCCACCTAAAATTAAAACATGCCAAGCAAAAGTTTTCATAAATATATCTCCTGTTAAATTGTTTTTATTAAATCATTTATTTTTTACGTTTGCAAGTGTCATTATATGTCTGCTTCGCAACAAAACCTATTTTACCAAGATTAAAACCCGTATTCCATTTTTTTATAATCGGAATTTTTCCTATAGCAAAATCTACCGTTTTATTTCCCGTCTTAGCTGGATTTTTGGCGTTAGACATTTTGTATACTTCAGTAGCTCGTTTGATAATACCCTTAGGGGAACAGTCTCCAGTATATTTTGTCTTATTTGTTTTTTTAGGCATATTTATATCCTTTCATCGGTTTGTTTAAACAAAAAAAATCCGAAGATTAAAATATTCGGATTTTAGATACACTTATAGTAAGTGATGGTTATTCTATAACAAAAACAAGTGCAATTTTAAAGACAAAATGAAAACCATCAACAACTTTCAGGGAGTAACATTTTTGTCTAATTTCGTCTTTACAGTAAAATTATTCAATGTTATAGTGAATGAACAAATAACTCTATTATTAACATTAAAACTTTGAAAAAATGGAAACATCAAAATTTCGTTTTCAGGGTACGTTACTTGTGCCTGTTAAAAATATTGAAACCAGTCTTAATTTTTTCTGGGCTGGCAGCCTCAAAGCTGAAAATAATGAGGTCTTTGTTATCGTCTTTAAAGCCGAAAACAAAGATGAATTTGTTCCGCTTCTGGAAAAAGACTTGAAAATTCTTCAAGACATGGAACAGACTGACAGCGTAAAACAACAAATTGCGTTTATCGAAAAAACGCTCTCTGAAACAAAAAATCCCGTATTCATCAAAGTGCCAGATCAACAAATGCTGGACGTCGCACAGGGTATTGTTTCTCAATATTTGAGAAACAACAATTATCCGGTTCGTTTTACCAGAGAAAATGTTATTTATACATCTGGTATTATTGCTGTCTATTAACGTATGTTTCTAAAAAAAAAACTCTTTTGCGTTGTCAAACGCAAAAGAGTTTTCTCGCATTCTGGCCCTTTTATCACATATCATAAAAGACGGCGTTTTTGTCAGCCGTATATATGCCGCCTTCGTCCGCTACATCGTAGTAAACATAAACGACATTGGCACGCTGCCGTCCCCAGGCGTTGAAATTGCCAATAACTTGTCTCGATAAGCTATGCGTAAAAACGGAACGTATGGTATTATCCAAATTTACGGCAAAGGCGTTGCTGAAGTTCGGACTGGTTAAAATATTCATTACCACGATACCGCCTTTTTTCAGATTATTTTTGACGCGGGTAAAATATTCCTTCGTGATCAAGTCCATCGGAATTATGCCCATACCGGAATAGGTATCCAGCACGATCAGATCATATTTCTGCGTGCTGTCTTTCAGAAACTGGTTGGCATCTTCGACAACAAAGCGCTTGTTCGGCGTCAGCTTATGCTTTAGAAACTTCTCTTCAGAAATTTTCAAAAGAGAACGGTCTATATCCAGAAAAGTATAATTATGAAAGGCGTCGCCCTCACCCATGGTAAAACCGCCCGCCCCCAGAATAAGCACGTCTTTTTTCCGGTCCCCGGGCAAAGTTTCAATAAAGTTTTCCTGAACATAGCGGACATAGCCAAACCAATATTTCCGGTCGGACGAAATTTTGGAAGAATTGCCGCCGTTAATGACCATCGCCCGCGCCTGCCCGTCATCAGTGTCAAGAATCGAAATCGTTGAGACGGCGTTGTTTTCCACGATGTCATAAACCTCGCGCAGCAGACTGCTGCGGTTCAGCATAACCGCAAAAACGATTATCAGCCCGAGCCAGTACCAGGCGGCCTTTTTAGCCAAAAGCACCGAGGCGGCGGCCGCGGCGACGACAACGACGATAATCGTGTGATTGACACCGATAAACGGCATAATGACCAGCGTGGTCAAAATTGATCCCAGCACCGAGCCAATCGTATCGACCGCCATAATCTTGCCGGTGCAGTTGCGGTTGTACCGGTGCAGATAACGGCTGAGCAGCGCAGTAATTTTGCCGAACAGATACGGCGCGGAAGAAAGGAATATCAGCGAGTAGACAAAGGTTTTGAGAACGTTTGACTTAAGACCGGCAGCACTCATGAAACCAAAATACATGTCCAGCAGAACATAGCTTGAAGCCAGAACCACCATCAGCGCCACGGTGGCAAAGTCATGCGAAACGGCGGCGCGAACGGAATCGCGGCTCAGAGGAAGTTCGGCGCCGCGCCAGTAGCCCCAGGACATGAAGGCCAAAAAGATGCCGATAACCACCGAAGCGGTAATTGCCGTCGACCCGACGAAGCCGCTCAGCTGGCGCAAAACGATAAGCTCCAGCGACAGAGAAGCGTAGCCGCCGATAAAAATTGCCAGCAGCAAGACAAAACGAAGACGGCGGGTCATGACAATATCCTCAAAGCAAAAAATTCTCTACCGAAAAAACGCAGCGGCCGTCCGGCTCACAGACGGAGGCAGAAAACGGCGCGGCGGCAAAATGTCCGAACGGCGCGGCCAGTTCGACCGGCGTATCGCCGATATTGACGGCGACAAACAGATTATCGCGGAAAAAGCTTAAAAACTCATTACCGAGTTCGGCACGGCGGTAAGGCGCGTCAACCAGCGCCGGATACCGGCTGCGGAGTTCAGCCAGACGGCGCAGAATATCGGTCAGGGCATTATCGGGCTGAAGTTCCAGACAGCAGCGCAGTTCTCCGTCGCCGCCGCTTTTGTGACCGGGAACGCCCCATTCGCTGCCGTAGTAAAGAGACGGAATGCCGGGCATTGTATATAACAGAGTATATACAATCGGCAAGTGACGGCTGTCTTTGAGCTTGGAAGCCAACCGGCTGACATCGTGATTGTCGGCAAAGTTGTATAACGGCCAGCCGCGGTAAATGCCCGGGCCGTCTTCGCCGAACTGGCGATCGAAGGAGTGGGCGATTTCGAACATATTATGCGTGTTGCAGCTTGACCAAAGGCCCTTCCAACATTCGTAATTGGTAACCGAATCGACCAAGCCGGGGCGCAGCCAGCGGCGATAATTCGCCTTTATGACCTCGCCCAGCAGCCAGAACCCCGGTTTCAGCCCGGCGGTAAGATCGCGCAGCTCGCGCATGAAGTCCATATTCAGGCAATAGGCAACGTCCAGGCGCAGGCCGTCAATGCCGAAAGCTTCTATCCAGAAACGGACCGCATCCAGAAGACAGCGGCGGACTTCGGGATTGGCAAGATTGAGCGTGACCAAGTCTTCACAGCCTTCCCAGGCATGATAGCACAGACCGTCATTGAAACCGTTGTTTAAGCTGAAATTAACGGTAAACCAGTCTTTATACGGCGAGTTTTCACGTTTTTCGACAACGTCGCGAAACGCCCAGAAATCACGTCCGACATGGTTGAACACTCCGTCCAGCACCAAATTCATGCCGGCAGCATGAACCGCCTCGACAACCGCGCGAAAATCGTCATTTGAGCCAAGTCGGCGATCCAGCCGCAAAAAATCGGCCGTATCATATCCGTGTGCGGAAGACTCCCAAACCGGCCCCAGCAGAAGCGTATCGCAACCCAGGCTTTGAATATGCGGCAGCCAGCCGCTGATTTTGGAAATTCGGTTTACGGGTTCGGACGCAAAGCCGTTGCGCGGCTCAACAGCGCAGAAACCCAGCGGATAAATATGATAGATGATACTTCGGTCAGTCCGCATGGCACCTCCTATCGGCTAAAATACCCGATTAAAGATTTAATGCAATCTTTTTGTTTAGATATAAATATCTGTTGACATTATACCCCCTGCCGGTATATATTCCCCTTATACCCTATAAGGGTATGTAATTTTAACAAGGAGATTTGAAATGGCCTGTAACAACCCCAAATGCAAAAACCCGAACTGCACCTGCGGCGACAACTGCACCTGTGACGAAACCCATCAGTGCGGCGAAGGCAAAGACTGCGGCTGCAAGGAAAACGAAAAAGACTGCGGCTGCCACAAGTGTGACTGCGACAAATAGCCAGACCAGCGAGGCCGAGATGGAAAACGAAAAACACCGGCACCCCTGCCACAAACAGGAGATTCCGCGCCTGAACAGAGTCATCGGACAACTGGAGGGCGTGAAGAAGATGATTGAAGAACTGCGCTACTGCCCGGATATTCTTATCCAGCTGCGCGCAGCCCGCTCGGCCATCCGCGCCGTGGAAAGCAACATTCTGAAAACCCATCTGCAATCCTGCGTGGCGCAATCGTTTGCTTCGGAGGAAGACAAAGAGCAAAAGCTCAACGAACTGAAAGAGCTTTTTGACCGCTTTGAAAGCTAAACAAAACCCCTCCGGACGGAGGGGTTTTTCAATTACTGCATTTTGTTGGCGTCAAAGTTCTTTACTTTGGCGTCGGTAGCAAAATCAGCCGTATTGGCAATGGTATGATTTACGGACTCGGCCAGATAGTTTTCATAAACGTACAAGCCGCCGTAACCGAGCGCCGCCAAAACAATGATATAAAAAATCGCTTTCATTTCCTTCTCCTTAAACATGATTGCCTTTGCACAAAATCATATTGCAATAAAACGGTTATGGCAAGGCTCTTTATCTTTTTTTGCGTTTCATCAGCAGCTCGGGATAGTCTGCGCCGATACGCAGCGACAGTTCCAGCCCGGCTTCGGCAACGACGGCATTGAGACGGGCAATGTCCGCTTCGTTTTCTTCGCCCTCTATGCCGATTTCGACAAAACGGCCGAGGTTTCTGACATCGTCAAGCGTAACGGTAACACCGCCGCGAGTGAAGACTTTGCGCTGTTTGTCCACGACGCATTTCTCCTTTTTGCCGCAAGCCGCCATAACCTGTTTCATTTTTCCGGCGTCTTCCGGCGCAAAGACGGTTTCGGTTTCTTCTGCCGCGTTGTCGGAAACCAGGCGGCGGAGACCTATCGAAGCGCTTTTGTTGACCGTGTCTTCGCGAATGCGCAGCCAGGTACGGAAACCGCCAATCGTTTCATCGACAACATAGTAGGTATCCAGCTGGCGACAGAATTGCCCGGCCTTGTATCCCAGCGCCCGCAGCCGCGGTTCAAAGCTTTTTTCGACCATAAATTTGAGTTCAAGTTCCATAATCTACCCCTCTCCCACACACTTTGGCTTAATATAGTCCGGTTTATTTAAAAAAGCAAACGCCCGGCGCACTAAAGCGCGAGGCGTTGCAAATTTTTTAGTCCTTACGTTTGGAATAGCGGGCGTATTCAGCCTCGCGTTCGGCAGAAATGGTTCGTCCTCTGCCGGTAAGGCGTTTGGTCAGTTCATCGTTGGTTGACCAAGTTTGATAGAACATCGGCGTTGCTTGCGGCAAAACGGCTCTGAAAGCGCGACTCATGTAGTTCTGCCAGGCAAGTGCCGGATTTCCTTCGTCCTGCAGAGGCGAGGTTCCATGCAGTTCATAGCCGTCGCCGTTCCAAGTGAGAACCAAATCCGCCGGCAGTCCGCATTGCGAATGGAAGCGCCGGATAATTTCGGCCGCCTGATTGACGGTAAATTTTCCGCCGCAGGCAACAAGCGACTTGGTAACAAGCCCCGTACCTGCCGATGCCACGCTGTTCAGCGGAACGGTGTAGCCTTTTTCGCGCAGGGCATCAATGCCGGCATTGGTTTTGACGATATTCCAAACCTGCCCGTAGGTCATCTGGTGCGGCTGCTCCGGTTTGAAGAACAGACCCAGATAAACGACTTCGTCGCAAACCATACAGGCATCTTGCAGAACATAGCCGCCGCAGTTTTCCAAAAACTTTTGCAGGCGCAGTTTGTTATTGGCAAGAAGATTCTCGACATGATTTTCTATCGCATCAAACTCGGAAGACGAAAGGTCAACCAAAATGTAAGGAATAAAAATTCCCGGAATCAATTTTGTTTTCATAAACTTAGGGATTTAATTATACAATTTTTTCGATAATCAGGTTAAAGCATTTTTGTCTATCTGTCAAATATATTTGTGTTATAAAATTTTAAACTTTTGCGGCTATATTCAAGGGCGAATCATAACCATTGTTTGAGGGAGGTTTTTATGGCCAAGCGTTTTATCTTAAACGAAACCAGCTACCACGGGCACGGCGCCGTCAACGAGATTGTGCCGGAAGTCAAAAGCAGAGGTTTCAAAAAAGCACTGATTGTTACCGACGCCGATCTGGTAAAATTTCAGGTGGTTAAAAAAGTGACCGATATTCTGGACACCAACAAGATGGCTTACGAGATTTTTGACAAAGTCAAGGCCAATCCGAGCGTCGAAGTGGTTCAGGCCGGCGTGGAAGCCTTCAGAAAAGCCGGCGCCGACTACATGATCGCCATCGGCGGCGGTTCGCCGCAGGATACGGCCAAAGGCATAGGCATTATCATCAACAACCCCGAATTTGCCGACGTTGTTTCGCTGGAAGGCGTGGCGCCGACAAAAAACAAGAGCGTACCGGTCATTGCGGTTGCGACGACTGCCGGAACCGCGGCCGAAACCACCATCAACTACGTTATTACCGACGAGAAGAAACGCCGCAAATTCGTCTGCGTCGATCCGCATGACATTCCGGTCGTAGCCATCGTTGACCCGGACATGATGTCCAGCATGCCGAAAGGACTGACCGCAGCAACCGGCATGGACGCCCTGACGCACGCGATTGAGGGCTATACGACGCAGGCAGCCTGGGAACTGGCCGACACCCTGAACCTGAAAGCGATTGAACTGATTGCCAAAAACCTGCGCAAAGCGGTAGAAAACGACCCTGACGGCCGCGAAGGCATGGCTTTGGGGCAATATGTGACCGGCATGGCCTTTTCCAACGTCGGTTTGGGAGTCGTTCACGGCATGGCGCATCCGCTTTCGGCCTTCTACGATACGCCGCACGGCGTTGCCAATGCGGTGCTGTTGCCATACGTCATGGCATTTAACGCGCCTTATACCGGAGAAAAATTCCGCGAAATCGCCCGCGCCATGGGAATAAGAAACGTTGACGCCATGTCGCAGGAGGAATATCGCCAAGCCGCAATTGACGCGGTCAGACAGCTTTCCAAAGATGTCGGCATTCCGCAGACTTTAAGGGAAATCGGCGTCAAAGAAGAAGATTTGGAAGCCCTGTCCGAAGCGGCGATGGCCGACGTCTGTACCGGCGGCAACCCCCGTCCCTGCTCCAAAGAGCTGGTTTGGAAAGTTTACAAAACGGCTTTTAACGGCAAATAAACAACTCCGGGAGCTTTCCGAAGAGGAAAGCTCCTTTGTCAATGCCGGCTCAGCAATTTTAGACAAAAGTTGACTTAAACAGTAAATCAGTCTTGCCATAAGCCTGATAATAGGGTATAGTTACAGGTGAAAAATAACTTTATTATTAATTTAAAACCCTAAGATTATGGCACTCATTTTTTGGGAGAACACCCTGATTACGAGAGACGAAAAACCCGTTGTGGCTCTTTTGTTAGGCACAGAAAACGGAATGTATGAAACCAACGACAGCTATTGTCAGGCCATTGAAGAAGCCGGCGGTTTGCCTGTGCAGTTCGGCTTTGACAAGGTATATGACAAGCTGTCAGTGTTGAAACCGGATGCGGTTCTGCTTCCCGGCGGCGCATTCAGAACCCCTGACTGCTGGTACGGCAAGTTTGAGGGCGACGACAGCGTCAACGACCGGACAAAGGCATATCAGGAAATGATACGCTATGCCCAGGAATTCAGGCTGCCTCTGCTCGGGATATGTGCCGGAATTCAGCTTCTGGCTGTCAGCTTCAGTTCGCTGCTGATACAAAAAGTTGACGGACACAGCTGCAGCGGCATTGACGAGGCTCATTCCATCCGCATTCAGGCAGGTTCTCTGCTGGCGGATATTGTCGGCCCTAAAGAACTGGTTGTCAATTCGCGTCACAACGAAGCGGTCAACCCGAACATTCTGGGCGACGAGCTGAGAATTACCGCAATGTCGGAAGACGGCGTGGTTGAGGCAATCGAGATGGTTGAACCCTGGTGCGAATTTGTGCTCGGCGTGCAATTTCATCCGGAAAATCTGGCAAATAAGGGAAATGCCAGATGCAAGAAAATTTTCCAACGATTTGTCGAGGCTGCGGCCCGGCATGCCGGAAAATAAAAAAATTTTCCCAAAAACACGACAGCGCCCCGAAAGGAGCGCTGTTTTTTTTACGCTTTCAAATTATTTACGGTTAATGGCAATTTTTTTCTTGCGGCCTTTTTCTTCCTGCGATTTCGGAATAAAGACTTTCAAAACACCATTTTCAAAGTCGGCTTTGGCATTATCAAACTTCAAATCCCAGGGCAGCGGGACGGTTCTTTTGAATGATCCGTAAGATATCTCTGAAAAATAGCTGCCTTTGGAATGTTCTTTTTTCTCCTGACGTTTTTCACCTGACAAAGTCAAATAACCATCGGAAGAGATTTCCAGGTCAACATCTTTTTCCGAAATTCCCGGAAGCTCGGCACAGACGGTTACGTCATTCTCGTTTTCCGCAACCTCTATTTTGGGTTCCATATTTCTGAGCACGGCGCTTTCGGACGGAAGCTCGAGCCAACCGTTGAAAAGGCTGTTGAGCAAATCGTTAAAATCTTTGCGATAACCATAATGCAGAGGCGTATTATGGCTGTGTTCTTTGCGTGTAATCAGTGAATCAGACATTTTTCCTCCTTAAAAAACTATCACGTCCTAATTTCCAGTTAGGGTGCGGAATTTTGCAAATCAAGAGCCGGGCAAAAAAATTTTTCAGACATTTTGCATCGGCCAAATTGATTTTGCTTTTTTGGAGATTACATCTAGAAAACCCCAACCAATCAGCGAAAGGAAAAACGATGAAAAAATATCTGCTTCTCCTGCTGCCGCTGCTGGCCGCCTGCACCGGCGCGCCGGAAGTGGAGATAGAGAAAAAAATAGAATACAAATGCGGCGAACAGATTATTTCGGCCGATTTTCTGGACGACGACTCAATGATTGCCCGCGTCGACGGCATCAACTATGTTCTGGTGCGGGTGGCCGCTGCCGACGGACGGAGATATGAAAACACCGCAACCGGCATGACTTTTATGCAGAACGGCAACGGCACCTATCTGACCATTAAAGGGCGCAACTATCCAATGTGTCAGGAAATCGTCAGATAAAGAAACCAAGCGACCGCAAAATCCCGGAAAAATCCGGGATTTTTTCATACCGCCAGCCGGTTTGGACAAAAATCAATTTTAATGACAATAACCGGTTGTCTTTTTGTCAAAAATATGATATGTTTAATATTGTAATATTAGGTCGTTGTTTATTATTTGAAAAAAAAGCTTTCATTTCCGCGTTAAATCTGCCGGTGAAATCTGTTCGAATAATAAACTTTCCTATGGAAATCACTTAAGTTTAACAATAAATACAAAAAAAATGAAAACTTTTGAATTAAAAAGCCTCAATGGCAAGTGGTATCAGGGTCAACTGGTTATACGTTATAACCTCCTGAACGTTCTCCGGGTTCTTATTCTGGCTGCGCTGGCTGCCGTGGCTCTTGCAATCCTCTATTGGATCGTCAAAGGGCTTATCTGGTGCTTTGTTCAGTTGACGCCGGCTTTTGTCTGGATTGGCGACAACTGGTGGTGGCTGCTGCTCAGTCTGCTGGGTATCGTCGGACTGGTCTGGGCTTGGATGTACGGATTGTTCCGCAATCTGTTCAAACGCAGACCGAAGATGAACCGTCCGCAGCATGAAGGCAAAAGAAACCTGTGGCCGTGGCTGCTCCTTTTGGCGCTGGTGCTCGGCATTGTCCTCTGCTGGAAAAGCTGCAGCGGCGACGACAAGAAATCAGCTGCCGTTGAAAACGTACAGGCCGCGGTTTATGACAAGTCTTTTGACAAAGTCATCATCGCCAGAGCATATCTGGACGGTGTTCAGAAAGAAGTCCTTTCAGGCTGTCCGCGCGCGTTGGTCGGTTTCAAGTTCATCAACGACAAACCGGTCAGCGAATATGATTTCAAGGGTTTGACTTACGACGAATCCGTAAAAATCGTGGCCGAAGACTGGAAGCCGCTTGTTGTCGAAAACCTGAACCCGGCGTTGGAGCTCAGCGAACAGCAGATGGCGGTCATTACCCTGACGGCAATGCGCATGGGCAAGTATGGTTTTGTCCGTTCAACCTTCCTCAAGAGGGTCAATGAAGGAAACTTCGCGGAAGCCACAAACTGGCTGCTTCTGCAAAAAGCCGACGGTGAAATAAGGAAAACCAAAGACGAGCCGAAGCAATATTTCTTTATGCTGCGCGCCTTATGGACCGAAAAAATCGACATTGACGAACTGATTGACATGCCGATGTTTTCGTACAAAGCCGTTCCGGTACAGAAAATGTACGACAAAAACGGCGGATTTGTCTGGAACGAAGAAATCGGGCAAATTCTGGAAAACGGCAGTTTCGCCACGCCGAGAGAGGCTCTGGAGCTAAAATAAAGCTCTTCCTTAAAGAAGCCCCTTTGCATTCAGAATGCAGAGGGGTTTTCTTTTGCGCATTGGCCGCAGTTTGAACAGCCATTGCAAATCATGCGGCTGCCACAGGTTTGACAACGTTCGCGAAAGAATTTTTTGTAACCGGTTTCGCCTTCAAAAAATGACGGCTGCGGCACGACAAGCCTGAAATCCTGCGGCTTTCCCCGATGAAACATGCCCGACCTGAAAGCCATTTCGCTTTGCAGACGCTTGTCCGGCAGGTGATAGATCTTGCCGTCCTTGACAAAGCGCGTTCCGGTTTCAATAAAGCAAAAAGTCACGTCGGCGGCTACACATTCGGCATGCAGTTTTTTTACCCAGTCAAACAGGCAGGGGCGCGAACCGTCATAATTTTCGCCGCCGGCAATAACCTGCTCAATCTGCCCGGAAGCCAGATATCCGGCAATGCTTACTTCGCCGATGAACGGAGCGGCCATAATTCCCTTATGCTTAAACGGAAGTTCCAGCAACAGAGGGATACGTTCGTCCGCCATTTCCTGATTTTCACAGGTAACGTTGAAAAAAACATTTTCCCAGCCGTCATTCCAATCCGGCGGCAGACATGACCTTACCCGCTCCGGACGTTTGGTCAGCAGAAAAAAGACGACGTCCGGACGCTGTTTTATTATCCGCCAGGCTTCCGGGCGCCAGCCGTCGGCTTCGGCCAAAAAAAAGTCCGACGTCATGCAGACGCGTATCTGTTCGCCGCTTTTCACTTTGTAACGCCCGTCCCTGTCCTTTTGCAGCGGATAGTCAAAATTGTTTCTGACTTTGTAAATCCGGCCGCCGTCGCCGCCACGCTGCCGGTCGAGAAAATACATATAGCAGTTGCGGCAGCCTTCGCTTTTTTTGATGCAACCGTGCCAGGGGTTCCAAATATCGTGCATTTCATTTCCTTCGATTTTGGTACCCGATGCCCCATTCGGCCATGGCGGCAATTACCGGGCGCAGGGTCTCTCCCGTTTCATTCAGGCTGTATTCCACACGCGGCGGAACTTCGGCATAAACTTTACGGCTGACAATCCCGTCCGCTTCCAAATCGCGCAGACTCTGCGTCAAAACCCGCTGACTGATGCCCTCAAGACTTTTGCGCAGTTCTCCGAATCTGCGAGTGCCGGACAGCAAGTCGCGCAAAATGAGCAATTTCCATTTGCTGCCGATGATGTTTACCGTCACCGCAACCGGACAGTTCTGAATATTTTTCTTCGGAATCATCTTATTTTCCTCAATGGTTACTTTTTGAATACTGAATAATAAAAAAGTTCCTGCTTTACAAATTTATGTTATATGCAGCATAGTATGGACGTGATGAAAATTCAACCCAAATTTCGGAGGTAAAAATGAAAAAGCTTTACGTCAAAAATCATGCTGACATTCAAGGAAAAACTTTCGGCAGCCAAGGCAACGAGTTTATGGTTAAGGAAATCGTTCCGCAGGAAGAAGCCAGCCGCTGCCGCGCCAATTTTGTGGAAGTAGAGCCCGGTAACAACGCTTATGGTTATCATTATCATGAAACCGAAGAGGAGATTTTTTACATCATCAGCGGAGAAGCCGCCGTGCGCACCGCAAACGGCGAAATATTTCTCAAAACCGGCGACGCGGTCACTTTTCCCTGCGGACCGGAGGGCGCGCACGTCATCCGCAACGCCTCAAAAACCGAAAAACTGGTTTATCTGGACTTCGGTACCGTCAACATTCCCGAAATCGTCCATTTGCCGGACATAAACAAAATTATGGTCAACGGTCCGTTCGGCAAGGGAACTTATGACGTGAAATAGAAAATTACCGCACGGCGGGAGTCCGAAACTGCGGTTTCGGACTTTTTTGTACCGGACAGGGGATATTTTCCGGGCGGGAGTTGCTTTTTGCGGGAAATCAGAAATAATGGCAGAGTGATTTTTTTAACAATCAGCGCAGGAGGTGTGTATGTTGTCAGACATTGAAATTTCTCAGCAAAACCAGCCGGAACCGATTGGACGCATTGCCGAAAAGGCCGGACTTTGCGAAGAAGACCTGGAACTTTACGGCCGGTACAAGGCCAAAATCGGCTTTGCAAAGCTGCGCGAACTGGCCGCCGAACCGCTGAAAGGAAAACTCATTCTGGTCACGGCGATTACTCCGACCCCGGCCGGCGAGGGAAAATCGACAATATCCATCGGTCTGGCCGACGCTTTGCAGCTCAGCCGCAAAAAAGTCATGCTGGCGCTGCGCGAGCCTTCTCTCGGCCCCTGCTTCGGACTGAAAGGCGGCGCGACCGGCGGCGGCTATTCGCAGATTGTGCCGATGGAAGACATTAACCTGCACTTTACCGGCGACATTCACGCCATTACCGCCGCCAACAACCTGCTGGCAGCCATGATAGACAATCATATCAAACAGGGCAACGAATTGCACATCAACCCGCAGAGCATTTGCTGGCGCCGTTGTCTGGACCTGAACGACCGGGCGCTCCGCAACATTGAAATCGCCATGGGCGGCAGCACCGACGGCCTGCCCCGCCGCGACGGCTTTGATATCAGCGTTGCCAGCGAAATTATGGCGATTTTGTGTCTGGCCGAAGACATAAACGACCTGAAAAAACGGCTGTCCGCCATTATTATCGGCAAAACCTACGACGGCAAATATGTCACGGCGGGCGAAATAAAGGCGGTCGGGGCCATGGCCGCACTGCTCAAGGATGCCATTCGTCCCAATCTGGTGCAGACGCTTGCCAAAACGCCGGCGCTGGTACACGGCGGCCCCTTTGCCAACATCGCCCACGGCTGCAACAGTCTGATTGCGACCAAAACAGCGCTGCGGCTGGCCGATTATGTCGTAACCGAAGCAGGGTTCGGCGCCGATTTGGGCGCGGAAAAATTCTTTGACATCAAATGCCGCGCAGGCGGGCTGGAACCGGCTGCCGTCGTTCTCGTCGCTACGGTGAGAGCTTTGAAAATGCACGGCGGCGTTGACAAGGACAAACTCGGCGAAGAAAATGCCGAAGCGCTCCGCAAAGGATTTGCCAATCTGAAAATTCATTTGGAAAACCTTGCCAAATTCGGCGTGCCGACCGTGGCGGCAATCAACCGTTTTGCCACCGACAGCACCGCGGAAATAACCCTGTTGCAGGAACTGTGCGCGGAAGCCGGCGTAACGGCCGTAACGGCAACCTGCTGGGAAAACGGCGGCAAAGGCGCCTTGGCACTGGCTTTTGAAGTCTGCCGCGCGGTTGAGGAACCGAACGGTTTTGGTCCGCTTTATGACGATAATCTGCCGCTGAAGGAAAAAATCAGCCTGATTGCCAAAGAAATTTACCGAGCCGGCGGGGTTACCTTCTCGGACAAAGCCGTAAGCAAACTGGCCGAGTTTGAAAGCCAGGGTTACGGAAAACTTCCGGTCTGCATTGCCAAAACGCAGAACTCGATTTCCGACGACCCGAAACGTAAAGGCGCGCCGCGGGGCTACAATTTTACGGTCAATGACGTCAGGCTCTCGGCCGGCGCCGGATTTGTGGTCGCTCTGGCCGGCAATATCCTGACCATGCCCGGACTGCCTCAACATCCGGCCGCGGAACGGATTGACGTTGACGAAAACGGAGTCATTTCAGGCTTGTTTTAATTTTCAGGCCGTTGCCATACTTGCCTGTTCTTCTTTTGTCATTGTCGGTTTTTTCCTGTCATTCCCGCGTTTTCCTTCTTTGTCATTCCCCGGGGATTTTCCCTTTAAGTTATTCCCGGGCAAACGTAGCACGACCCGGGGATTTCTTGGATTGCCGGGTCAAGCCCGGCAATGACAAGGGGGGGATGGTCAGCTACGCTTCCCGAGTTTGTCCGGTAAGCCTTGCGGTTTTCACTGTCGCTCGACCGCTCATCAACAGGACTGCACCGCAGCGTGGGGATGACGGGAGCTTTAATTTTAATTGCATTTTAAATAATCACTGCTAATATAAGCTTGCAAGGCGGAGAGGTAAGAGTCTCTGCAGTTTGGCCTTGCATATTATTTTGGATTAAGAACCCATGTGGTTCGGGAATTGTAAAGGAATTCCTCAAATTAATACCCAAGGGCGGTGTCAGTACCGCCAAATTATGATACTGACGCCGCTTTTGATAATTGAAAAGCGGTTTAATCGGTTTTATCTGCTATATAAGTTCTTATGGCGGGGGCCGGTGCAAGTCCGCAGGCTTTATGTCTGCGGGCGGTTATCCTTGGGTATAACTTTCCTTTACATAGCCCGGCCACCGCCGCTTCAATCTGAAGCGCGGTGTTTTTTTTGGGCTTCCCCTTTTTCATCATTCCGAATTCGTTCGCGGCAGCAGATACGGCGTTTATACATTTTCCCGCACGAGTACGGTTTGGCATGACTTTTTTATATTTTGGGAGCAAACGCAATGAACAACAACAATCACGGACTTTCTGAAAAAACGGACAGACCCAGCAGCCGCGGACGTTTGCCGGACGGCAGCGCCAACCCGATTGACATTCATGTCGGCAACCGTATCCGCAGCCGCCGCGCCCTGCTCGGCATCTCGCAGGAAAAGCTGGCCAAAGAACTGGGCGTAACATTTCAGCAAATTCAAAAATATGAACGCGGCATGAACCGCATGGGCTCAAGCCGCTTATGGGACATGGCGCAGGTTCTGGGGGTTTCGGTCAATTTCTTTTTCGAAGACATGGCGGCAGAGATTGCGGCGCAAAGTCCGCGCAGTTTCTTTTTACCCGACAGCAAACCCTGTTGCTTTGAGCAGTCGACAGTGGCGGCAGAAGACCCGATGACTCGGATGGAAACGCTTGAGTTGGTAAAAGACTATTACCGCATAAATAACCGGAATCTGGCTAAACGTTTTAAGCAATGTATTCACGAAGCGGCCAAAACCATGTATAATCAAAAAAATGACGATGAACCACGGTGAGAATTTCGGGAGCGGATAAAATACGAAAAGGCGCTTTCCTTAAGGAAAACGCCTTTTCTGTTTTTCAGAGGTCAATAACCGGATATTTGTCCGTCCGACCGTCGGGAAGCTCATAATGCCACCATTCGTGCAACCGGGGCACCGGCACCAGACCGATGTCTTCCATCAGGGCACGCAGTTCATCGCGGTTGCGGATGGCTTCCGGGATGGTTTCGTCCTCATAGGTCAGAGCAGCTTTTTTCAAATATTCGAAAAAGCCATCCAACCTGCCGGACTGAACTTCGGCGGCATAGTACGGATTATAGGCATCAACCTGCGTCGGATAAACCAGTTCGCTTCCGTCGGCTTCAAGCAACGCCACATCGACGGCCGTCGCGCGGCAATGCGGCGAGCGTTCGGCTTCGGAAATGAAGAAACCGTCCTGCGGAATGACGGCAAACAAACGTTTATGGGCTTTAACCGGGCGGAAGGCTTCATAAATTTTAAGCCTGCGGCCGGTTTCTTCCAGATAAGGTATCAGCTTTTGCAAAGCAGACCACAAATCCCGATGAACATAAGCGTGATTGCCCATGCCGATTTCTTCATAAACCGGACAGCCGGTCATGTTATGCACCGTTCCGGCATACATCAAATCCACGACAAAATGCGGATCGACGATTTCTACCAAATTTTTCATATCTATATCTTTTTTATAATTTTACCTGGCAAATGTACCACAGGCCGCCGCCGGAATCAATATTATTACCACACAGAAAATTGCAACCGGCACATAATATTGACAAATTAAACAAAACAGGTTATTTTGTCCATATTGTTTAAGTCAAGGTTTTTAAGATGAATATCAAAGAAATTACGGCCGCTTTTAAAGCCGAGCGCCGCGGCATCAGTTTTGCATTTTTGGCCGAACGGACGGAAACATCGGCGGATTCCCCGTATCGGATTAAGCCGGCGGAGACGGTTCGACCTGACGAAACGCTGGTTTGCGTCATCGGCGGCTCGGGCGGCAAAGGCGACCATATCCGCGAGTATAACGGTTATCTCAAACAAACCGATACGTTTGTTAAAAACGTTCCGGAACTGAAAGGAAAACCGGTTCGCGTCTGTGTGGCCGTTTGCAATTTCGGCGATTTTCATCATGACAGGCTTGCCCGCCGCTGTCTGTATTACAGCGCGCTGGAGCAGTCTCCCGACGAAGTTGTTGCCGGACTGTCGGCGCAGGAAAAAGAGGAGACTCTGAATCCGGCCTATATCCGGGATATTTTCGAACAAACCCTGCTGCCGCGAATTTCGACCGAAAACGGCAAAAAACGACTGCCGGCGGAAACGGCCGCCCGTTATGTCCGCAAAGCCAATTTCGTTACACACTGTCACGGCGCGTATGTAGCACGCGAACTGGAAAAAATGACTTCCGAAAAAATGAAAAGCCTCGGATACAGCACTGCGGAACAAAAACTTGTTTTGAGCCGGCTGATGGTTCTGAATTATGCGCCGGACTGTCCCTATACGGCATCGGCATCCAGTTTTGTTTCGATTGAATCGGCAGCCGACGATCATAATCAGCTGCAAACCGCCTTTAAGGAATTTTTGCAGATGACCAAACCCGACTTTGGGCTTTGCCGGCTGCCTTCAAGAGAAGGAAACGTTTTTATGTGCGCCAAGATTGACAAAAGCGGCATTGAAGGAAATCCGCCAAAAGTATACAGCCTGGTTCCCGTTGAGGAATTCTGGGATAAACTGTCGCATAAGAACAAGGCGGACGACAGCCGGGAACCGGAAGAAAACGACACGGCCGACGAACATTCTTTTCTGGGCTTTGCGCCCAAAAGCAACATGAGCCGCGGCGCTCTCAAAATGCAGCATTTTGCCAACAATATTCTGAAAAACGCCGTTTTGAACTCCCTCGCGCAAAACCGAAACGAAACTATTCCCCTGCCCGACGTCAAACATTTGGCCGCGCATACCCGGCAGGAAAAATTTGCCTTTGCCCGAGCATATCTGACCGGATATCAGCTGTCGGCAAAGTTTCTGACTTTCAGCAAGAAGAAGCTGATGCAGTTTATAAACTGGCACCAGAATTCGCGGATTGAACTGGACTAGCTTTTTAACAAAACAAAACTATTGACAATATTTATATATATCAATTATACTATATATAGTTTTTAATATATATAGAGGTTATAATGATAAAGTTTTTTGCTTTGGCGGCTGTTTTATCTACGGTTCCCGGACAAGCTTCGGCCAATCCCGCTTGTGCCGTGTGTACGATTGCCATCGGCGCATCGTTGGAAATTGCCCGCAATTTAGGTGTGGAAGACGCAATTGTCGGCTTATGGGCCGGCGCTCTGCTTACGCTGCTCGGTTATTGGACAATTGTTTTCTTTGATAAAAAGAACTGGCATTTTGCAGGGCGTAACTTTTGGCTGATTTTCATTTCTGTCAGTATGTTCGGTTTTGTTTATCTTCACGAAATCGTTTATTCGCCCAAAGTCATTTGGCATATTTTCTACCTGGATCCGATGCTGTTCAGCGCGCTGCTTGGTATGATTGTCTATATTCTCTCGCAGAAATTTTATCGGCAGGTAAAAGCGAGAAACGGCGGTCACGCTCACTTTCCGTTTGAAAAAGTTGTGCTGCCACTTGGCTTGCTCATGGGCTTCAGTCTTTATTTTACATATTATCCGATTTAAAAACAGAGACTGTTTACCGGGCGGCACCGTTCCAAAGCGTCTGCGGCATATATTTAAACGGACGCAGCAGGCTGTCGAAACCGGCACGGCGTTCTGCCGCAGCCTTTTCATACAACGACCGGCGCAGAGAATCCTTGCGCGTTTCGAAAGCGGCACGCTGTTCCCTTTCCGACGCCGCGGCCAAACAGGCAACGGCATTATTGTTTTCGCGCCGCATCCGCCGCTCCTGCAGCAACGACTGTGCCATTCGCGTACGGCGAAAATCGCGCTCAAACTCTTTCAACGGATAGGCCGAACGCCGCTGCATTTTTTTCAGCACGCCCATTTTAACTTTCATCAGGCTTTGCCCGAAATTTACTTCCCGGCGCAGTTCATCATCGCTTTTTGCCCACAAATCCCGATTTTCGCCGTAACGACAGCATTTGTAGACTTCCAGACAAACCAGCTTATAATATTCTCTTCCTGTCTTCAGAAAATCTTCGCTGTAAATCGTATCCAATTCCTCTACCAGCCGGCTTTTGCGCTTTTCAATTGCGCCGAAACTCAGCGCATCGGCCAAAGGCCTGCCTTTTTCGTCTTTAAGGCCGGCAACGTTTTGCAACGAATCGGCGGTCAGACTGTCCAGCCGGAACACGGCAAATTTTGTTGAATCCGGGTTGCGAAAGGGCAGAGCGTCTATTGTAGCCAGATCGGCAATTTTAACGCCTTCCGGCGTATATTCATCCATTCGGAAACCAACCGGAGGAAGTTCTCCGACCTTTTTCTCCGGTTCTTTGGCCAGCTGCCGCCATTTTGCCTCATTCAGCTGATAACCGGCGCCGAAAGCCGTTATCAGTCCCAAACCGATGACGGCCCGTTTCAGCACCGGGCTTTTGATTCTGCTTAGTTTCTGCATATTTTCTGCTCTGGAAAAGTAAAATTGTTTTTAATTATAATACATTAATTTTTCACTTCAACAATTTTGTCTTTTTTTCAGAAATTTTTTCAACCGCTTAAAAATATTGCAAAATAAATCAGAGCGTCTTATTGTAAACAAAACGCATAATTAACAGATATTGTTATTCGGGAGCTTTAATGACAAAAGACAATACGGACAAAAACATCGTATCCAACGAAAAAATCAACCCGGTCAAGCTTGAACGGGCAAAAAAAATCATCCTGGAGCTGCAAAACGAACTGAAAAGCCTTATTGCCGAAGGAGCCGGTCCGTTTTTGGCCGCCGTTTATGACGCAGAGGGAAAACTGATTGCCAAAACGGCAAACAGCGTTGTTACCGAAGGCTGCAGCAACAACCATGCGGAAATGAACGCCATCAGGGCCGCCGAAAAAGCCCTGAACACTTTTGACCTTTCTTCTGCCAATCTGAGTTTATATGTTACCGCCGAACCCTGCATGATGTGCTTGGGAGGTATCATGTGGTCCGGCATAAAAGCCGTTTATTTTGGGGTGCCGTCCCAAAGGGTTGAAGAAATTACCGGATTTGACGAAGGATTTAAGCCGAACTGGTTCGACGAATTCAAAAAACGCGGAATTGCCGTTTACGGAAATATTGAAAGCGAGGCCGGCGAAGAAGTTTTGCGCGGCTATGTTACCGCCGGCAAAAAAGTCTATCAGCCGGAAAGGGCATAAAAACAGTTTAGGAAAAAAATATTTGACTTTTGTTTACAAGCTGCTATCTCTCTTTGCAAAATAATATTATTAATTAAGACCCGGCTAAAAAGGTAGCCGTTATGTTTAGGTATGGAAACAAGAAAAGACCTCACTCATTATTTTAAAGCGGTTAAAAAACGAGAAGAACTTTTTCGAAGGGTCGATATCGCGGCATATTTGTTTGTTCTTCTGTCGATTTTCATCTGTTGGGAATGCTTTTTCATTATACTGGCATTAATTTGTTATTGCTCATCAATATTTGATGCTGGTTATCGTTCTCAAATATGTGACGAATGGGAAAACGGAAGCATTAAAAACGGATTACGCTCTTTGCGCAAGGGGCTTATGGCTTTGCCCGTAATTGCCTTAGCAATCATTTTGGCATTTAAAACAGACAGCGTTTATGAGTTTTATATTGGCTTTAAAAACTCCGGTCTCCGATACTTGTTTACGGGTATATTGTATTTTGCGGTCGCATGTGCTCTGCTAAATACATTGAAAGAAAGTTATCGTTACCGGAAAAACAACGATAATTTTAGATGAATTAAACCTCTCTCCTTACTTTAACGGAGAGAGGTTTTTTTTATTGAAATCCCAGCGAGACTGTCCGCTACATTGCTTCGCAATGCTTTGTTCTACTGCGCTATCGTTCGCCGGCGTTCTTCCGACCGCTTCTCAGACTTGTCAAACCCATTTTTATAGGTTCAAATCCAGCTAAATTGCCAGTACAAAAACTCCTTCCTCAGGGGAGGAGTTTTTATTGGTAACAGTTCCACGACGAATTGCAAGCTTTGGCTAACCAAAGAATATTATCAAACCTTGATGGAAACTTACCGATTAGCCAAAGCTTTTTTACAAAATAATCAAGAATATTAATTTTAAAGTTTTACTTATTCAAGATATTGAAAATTCATATAGAAGAGTTTGTAGGAATATAAATAATGATTCACACGTTTTAATTCCTTTTTACCTTCCACAACATTTTTTATATTTCTTACCGCTTTGGCAGGGGCAAGGGTCATTTCTTCCAACTTTTTTAGAAACCACATCTGGATATTCTTTTGCCTGAAATTTAGTTGCTTTATCTAAGGGCGTCCTCCATATTTTCATTATATTACGTAGCTCTCTAAATCGTTGTTGTTGTTCATCTGTCCATTGCGAACAATCAATAAAAGCAATGTCTTCGGAGGTTGTCTTTGAATATTTTACTGGTTCTATTCCGATTGCTATAATTCTTTTTAAAGGATGTTGGGGTAGTTCATCTACAAACTTAGCTTTTAAACACATTCCGTAGGCTTCAATCAAATCTCTTCGTTTTTTTCTATAAGTCGCATAAGAGTCTGTAGATAATTGTTTTAGCTGTAAAAAGAAATATACCTGTTCTCTATTTGTATAGTCATAATATAAGCTAACATAAGGTAAATCTACATCTTTAGGGACAATATCTATAGGATAGCTATCGTAAGCTTGCTTTAATCTTTCACATAACAATCTTCTACTTGTTCGATCTTCAAGTGCCATGTATCGCAAAGCACCCTCATGTGGATTTCCTTTGGGATGTTCAGATTTAGTCTCTCCACTAAGTATACCGAAACCTGTTCTTTGTATTAAGCTGTCCCAAACATAACTAATTCTATCTGCATTTTTTTTAGAAAGATACTGGGGATTGCTCCATAAATTATTCCAATCTTCTTCGAAAAAAGTGCAGAATGTTTCTTTTATTTTTCTATCCGGTGCATTAACAAAAGTATGACGTCGTCTTCTCTCGTCATAATTTCTAATATAGTGGTATAGCAAATCTTCTTCACCAGTATAGCTTACTCCTTTTGCTTTTCTAATAAATATTTCTTTCTCTTCCAAATAATTAACAAAATCTCTAAGAGTATCTAACTCATTTAAAACAAAAGGAAATGAGAAGTCATCAAAAACATGAATAAAGGTTTTTGTATTATCGTAATCAGTAATATAAAACTCTCCATTAGCTAATTGATTTTCTGTCGTAACAACTTTATTTTCCGTTTCCTCATGCAACTTTTTATAATACTCTTTGCTTTTTTTCATTTTCTCTAAGTCTGTTGTAAACATTAGACTGCCTGTGCAATTTACTCCAAATCGCTTTTTACATGCCTCTTTAGCCCCATTTGCAACGCAAATTAAGTGAATTTTCATATCTTTAGCTTGTGGTAAAGGAACATGTAATTTCTGTTTACATTGTGGATCCAGAAAAATTTTCTCTGGAAACATTTTAATTTTTTGTTCTGCTTTTCTTAATTGTTGTATTGATTCTATTACAGCCTTATTATGCCAACGTTTCCAAGCAACAGATACATCAATATTCATATTAAATTTTATTTTCTTATCTGAGAATATCAATACGTGATTATCGCAAACAACTAGAAGGTCAGTCAGCTCTTTTCCAGGTTTATAGTAAACATTCGGATAACTCCACAATTCAAGAAAAACTTTTTTACCCAGTTTTACTAACCTTTTTTCACTTTCATTCAATCCTGCTGATTTTTCTACTTTTGCCTCTTGATTAATCATTAGCTTCTTTCGTTCATTTTAAAATAGGTAGTTCTTTTATCTAAGGTAGGTATTTAGTTGTAAAGAGTCAATCAAATTGAAAATCATATGTAAGTCCTAGCTTAAAGAACAAAGGTTTATTGTTATGTGGTGATGATATTATTAGTAATAAAATTGGGGCTATTCCGTAGTTTCAATAATTATACGGTCATCGATGAAATGCGAAAAACACCCTTTTCTCAAGGGTGTTTTTTTATTAACTGGTGATGCTTAACTCACTGTTTACGAGTTAAACTTTACATAATATTAACAAATAATCTTATAAAATACTATTAATGCGTAAAAAAATTGCAAATACAATTCAATGAATAAAGAAACCAAACAGAAAATGACAACTTCCGTATATGGGACAAGAATTTATTTATTTTTTCTTACAATAATAAATTTTATCTGGCTATATTGTATGGAAGTAAAAATTAATCTTTTTTCTCTTATTTCGGCATGCATAGTGTTCTTAATTCTTTTTCTTTTATATAGGAGGGAGGGAAAAGAATATGTGTTAAACATAGTTCAGAGTAACTTGTTTTTTTCTTTATTTTTTTTAGTTTTTCCTTTTTCTTTTTTAGCTTTGATTGCAGCTGTAGCAAAAGATTTTTTTCTTAAGAGCTTTGTTTTATGGTGTACCTCGGCATCTGTTTCTATATTTGTTTTCTCAGCCTTAGGTGGACTTATTATCTCGTTTTTTCCCTATCAAAAAGAAAAAGTTTTTCTAAAAATAAAATTTTGGACAAGATTAAAAATAATTCTGGTTACATTTTTAATTTTGCTGACATTTTATTCTTTACTACATATTATTTATAAAGGATAATTGTTTTAAATTTTCAAATCTGACTCATAACAAAAAAGACAATCCCGAGACCCAACGAGATTCAAACTTACTCAAGCCATTGAAAAATAAAGGATTATCATCAAACGAGTTCGTAAAATTCGCCCAAAACACTCTGTTCAAAAAACGAACATTCGAACTTGGTCAACTGCTTGATTTATAAAAAGAAAAACGGCAGTTTTTATACCTGCCGTTTGAAGTGGTGATCCCAACGAGATTGTAAATTCCCACGGCTCCCGCCGCGGGCCCCTTTCGCGACGTACGGCCCGCGCTTCTTTTAATCGCGCTCCCCAACTACCCGCTCCGAGCTCTACTCGTTCAAATCTCTCTTGGGCTCTTTACCAATACAAAAAAACCTCCACAAGGGAGGTTTTTTTGTATTGGTGAACCAACCGCAATGAATTACGAACTTTTAGCATCAGAAAACTACTATAATGCTACAATGGAAGCTTATGATAAGATACTTTTATTTTATACAAATAATAATGAAATTCGGCATAGTATAAATGTTGCCTAAATTTAACAATTTTTATCTTCATCAGTAATTTCAGTATAATCAAGAGGAAAATCTACAACAATCTCTCCATTCTCATCTGGGATTGCTTTGAAGAACTTTGTCAATCCGAATACAATCTCTTTATCAGGTTCAACATCAAGCTCAAATCCATCAACTTCATCAAAGTTTAAGACATTTTTGTCGACTCCTTTGTAGGGTTTTCCAAAGATACGATTCATACCTGTATCAGACAGCGCACCATTACAACCGGCGTTTTCATCCATTTTAACTTTATCGTCGCAATGATAGTCTCTGGTTTCAAATTCTTTTCCATAAATATAAATCCCTAATTGTCCTCTATTATGTATAGGAACTTTATTTATTCGTATTTTTACTTTCATTTTTATAATACTCCTTGCCTTTGTTATTATTAATCATCATATTGTTCTAGCCATTTTTTCTTTTTAAAGTCAAAAATAAATTGTATGCCTTGTATTGTTAGTTCTTTAATTTTACCTTTTCTCAAATCACTAGCATAAACTTCCTTTTTATAACTGATTTCACTTTTATTACTGAAAAACAATAAATCAAGAAGTTCTTTACATTTGAATTCTTTTAAAAAAATCCTCAAAGAATCCCTAACATTAGCGATTTCTTTTTCTTCAAGTCTTACTTTTGATGAATAGAAATCGAAGCCTTCACCTGTTTCTTTATTCTTTTTATCTATCGCTTTTTTCTTTCTTACTGCTTTTTTTAATACACTTACGATTTTATTATCTTTTTTCTCATTAGTTTCGTTAAATTTTATATCTAAATAAAAATCTATGCCACGAAGAAAAAGTCTCATATTTTTATTTTTGAATGAAATAGTTGAGTACATAACACAAGGATCTTTAGTATTAATTTCAGGAGAGGGATCTTCATTTGACAGGATTTCCACTTCATATCTTGGATTACCTTCTTCTGAAGGGAGCATAGGAATTATTTTTATCAGATTAAATTTTGCATAATATTCCATAAGTTTAACAACGTGGCTTTTATTTTTGCTGTTCTTCGTTAGTTCATTATCTAACTCTTTTAATGTTTTTTGTGTTACAACCATAGCTGTCATCCAAATTGTTTATAATATGAGAAGATTCAAGCACATTCAGTATAACGTGTCAAATATATTGTATTAATATCTCATTTCCTGTCGTTTTCCTGACCGGGCAATGTGTGCTTTGGCTTTTGATATGTAACTTATCATTTTTAATTAAACATTATTGGGTTAGCTTAAAATCGTGTTAAATTAAAACTCTTAATTTGTATTTCTGAAAAAATGTTATAAAATAAAAACAAATTTTAGAATTTGTAATGAAAAGGTAAAAAAGTGAAACAACTATTTAATAATCATTTTTATTTTATTGTTTCCTTAACGGGATGCATAATGCTTCCATTTGTAATACTTCTATGGAGTATAGACTTTTCTCTTGTGGGATTGAGTAATATAATTAAAAATACTATTTGGGGAAACTCGTGCCTCATAAACATTTCTAAAATGTTTCCATTTGTTTATTCGCCTATTAACGAACTTTTTAATAATCTTTTGGGCTCTGATTCTTTTTTATCTTCATTAATTGCTTGTATCGCAGCTGTTGATGGTGTGATATTAACGCTAGGTATTAGTATCTCTCTGGAGCGTCTAGCAAACATTAAAACATTTTTTCGAAATTCTAGTGATATCGTGCAAGTTATTAATGGCGATAAGCTATTAAAAATTTATCCGTGGATGGTTGTGTTTCATCTGTTTTTTACATTTATAATGTTTTTTGAATTTAATAAAATTAATTGGTTAATACTTTTCTTTTTAATAAATTCTCTTTATGTGTTGATTGTATATTTATTTGCATATTTCAAACGAATTGAGGAATATGCTTCATTCCGTAATTTAAATATTAATAATCCAATCATATCAAATACAATGAAAAATTATTATAAAGAACAAAGAAGTTTTATTTTCCTAGTAAGATTAATCCGTGACATTATCTTTAGTGTTTCTATCGTTAATGTTGATGATAGAAGACTTTATAAATATTCTAACAACTTAGTTGCAATATATACAAAAATTTTTAAAAATATAAATAAAGAAAACTACAAAAAAACTTTTTTAATTAAACAGGACAATGGCTTCACCGTAAATTATGTTAGTTATATACTAAGAATTTTTATGCAAATTTACGAACATTCGCTTAGGAACGAAAATATTTATTTAAAATTAAATGTTACAGAAAAAATTGCGGAGATGTTACCATATTCAACGAATGAAAAAATTGAAAATAAACAACTTAGTTGTGAAAATGTTTTAGAAGAAGCTTTAGAATACTTAGTCAAAATATCCAAATATAATTTAGATACTTATGACGTTACATTATCTTTAGATAGAAAATTTTTATTAAGATGTAGTTATCAATGGTTCTTTTCATCTCTAAATTCACCTAAATTGCAATATCACGCAGAAACGATTGTTTCTAAAATGGCAGAATTATTATTTTATGCTATAGATAAAAATAACTTAATTTTTATTAATGATTTTGTTGAATACATTTATGACAATACACATCATTGTTTTTACAGTAATGTAGATAGAAAGTTCAATATAAAGTCTTTAGATGGGAATAGGCTATTATTTGCTAAAATTATACAATATGCTTTATTTGTGCACAGATATGATATTATTGATATTTGTTTAAAAAAAGAAAAAATTAATAAGGGAGGAATATGGACATTTAGTCCTTATTCGAACAATATTTTTGATTGGCTTAAGTTATGTGAGTTATCAAAAGACCCTTTTATTAAAATTAAAAATGCGTATGATGCATATTCTTTATGGAAACAATCGTTAACGTTTTTAATAATAAAACAAATTTTGAAAACCCAATATTATTCAGATTTCACAAATCAAAAGGAAGTGAAAAAAAGGCTTTTAGATGATTTTGTAAAAAAAGAATACAATGATATACGAGTTATTATAAATACTATCAATGAAATTCTTAAAACAGAGTTAGATATTGTTTTGATGAATATTGAGTTGGTATCTGTGCTATTTTGGGAAAATAAAATAGATAAAGAACATCTAAAAAGAGAAATATTCAGAAAATCTTTAATTAGTTTAAAAAATATTGCACAAAAAGAAATTAATCGCAGAGAGAACATTTTATTAGATAAACACAATGTTATTAATGATATTAAAAAGTGGTATAATAGAGATGATAAAGTGTCATCATCAGTACACAATTTAACAAAATTAAAACTTTTTCAAGAAAGAAAACTATCGGCTATTAAGTACAATGGTTTCAAACAAGAATATGAAAAGCAATATTTCTTATCAAATGAAAAAGATATTGGTTTTCACATATCTTTTGATATCTTTGAATATAATAATAAAATAATTGGGAAATATTTATACAATCAGCTATTTAATAATAAAAAATTAAAAACGATAAATATTGAGGAAATGAAAGAACTCATTCTCAATACAAAAGAACGGTATATTTTACTAACAAATTATCATTATACATTTATTAAAGAGATTGAAAAGGATTTAGGCTTTCCAGCAAATGAAAAAGAAATACTTTTTTTAGGAGTTCACGAATTGAGTTCACACCTAAATGTGTGTTTGATACATAATGCACAGCTAAATATAAAAAATCCAAAATCTCTTATTTTGATTAATGATAAAATTCTTTTTTCAAGAACTCGAAGAGAGGATGAATATATTTCAATGAATGAACAAAATAAAAAAGTTACAATTAATTTATTTGAAAATATAAAAATAAAAAAACTTCCGGGTTTTATGGCATATAGAATAATTTGAAAAGTAGGAATGGTATCTCAAAAACTTTACAAGCCCTTGCTCCTTGAGCTTGGGCTTTTTGTTTGGTGGTTTTGATACAGTTCTTTGTGCACTTTTTAGCCCATTTACAGTCAGGGCTGTGGTAAATATAGGTTTTTGTATTCAGAACCACCGTTTGACTATCTGCCGCCAAAGCTGGGGACACCAAGAACAGAACTATTAATAAAGAAAGTAGTTTTTTCACAGTAGCCTTCAATCAATTAGTTTTAACATCAAATTAATCCCTTATAAAATACATCATACCGGCCTATTTATTTAAATTCCAGAGGGTTTTTGATGATTTAACTTGATTCTAACAAATATGCCTTATAAAGTAAATTTGAGCAGATTTTCTGCTTAGGGCGTCGAAAACCCTTTATACGTTTAGTCGTGTGCACACGACTTTAACCAGTGCCGACTTCTGATTCTACTTGGACGGATGTCGGTGAATAAGGCTCAGCCAAATAAGCCGAGCCGTTTAAACGTATACGGTTTTCGAACATCCGCCCGCCTTTCTTTATGAATGGTGGGTTTTGTTTAACTAGTTAACAAGGATGTTTAATCGTATGAAAAAATCTTTATTAATGACAACCGCACTTGTCGCCGCTTTTTCGGCAACAAATGTTTGTGCGGAAGATTGGACAATCAGTTCCAAAGAAACAATCACAGATGAACTCATCTCCAAAGATAATGTTACCATTGCAACTGATGGAGATATAACCATTTCAGGAAATAACAGCGGAATTATCTCTAATGGTAACTTTACAATGGAAGACGGTAGTTTGACTGCTTCTTCCAATGGTGGAAGTGCTGACACCGGTGTTTTTGTAAGAGACGAAAATTCCTCTGCAACCATAAAAAACGGTACTATAAATTTAACCGAAGCCCGTATTGCCAAAGGTGAGGAAGACACTGATACAACAGGTGATGTTAATATCTCTGGGGGTAAAATTACCTTAAACAATCAAGCTTATATTGAAATGTACGATACCAATACCGGAAGTGTCAATTTAAGCGGTGGTGAACTCAATATTAACGACAATTCTGGGATATTGTTAGACGGTGCTAATAATTTTATGATGACAGGCGGTACCTTGACCGCAACATCAAACGGTAATAGTGCCGATACTGGTGTTTTTGTTAAAGGTGACGGGGCTGATATCAATATTCAGGACGGTGACATTAATTTAACCGATTCTCGCATTTATAAGGGCAACGATACCGCAACCAGTGGCGATATTAATATCTCCGGTGGAAATATCACGTTGAATAAAAACGCTTATATTGAAATGCGTAAAGAAAATACAGGCAACGTCAATATGACGGGTGGCAAATTGGTTTTGAATGAAAATTCAGGTTTATTGCTCAATACCAATGATAACCAAGAAATTGACGGAAATGCTATAAAACTTATTGTAAACGGAGATGACGCAACCATTACCGCAAACGGAAGCAACCAAATTAGTGGTGATATTGACTTCACAAAAGGAACAATTACCGTAGCCAACGGGGCTAATTTAACCTCTGGCGATATTGCAATGAAAAGCGAAAATACCAAAATTGACTTGTCGGGTAAACTCGATACCAATGTCAGCGGTTCCGGCAATCTCTGCTTTAAAAACTCTGCCGCCAATATCAGCGGTAATGTCACCGGTTCTAATCTGACTTTCGAAGCCGACCATTCTTTAAGCAAGGCGATTGGCGGAACTATCAGTAATATAACAGCATTGAATGTCCGCAAAGGTACTTTGACTTATGACAAAGATACTGGTTCAATCGGGAATGTATCTGTCGCCGGTGGTGCTGGTTTAGATATCGGAACCAACAAATTAACTGCGACAACGGTTGATTTTGCCGATAATTCAACACTTGGTTTGAAAGTTGCTTCGGCAGACAATTACGGCCAAATCAATGCAAACACAATCAAGATTGGTAATGATACCACAATGAAAGTCACCTTAGATAGCGGTGTCGTTGCAAATGGTGAAACTAAAGATTTTAACTTCTTACAAGGCACTGTAACTGGTGATTTTACTAATAAAATTGCCGACAACAATCGTTATGACATTAGCTTTGAGGACGGTTCATTCAAAATTACGGGAACAGCCTCGGCTTCCGATGTTGTAGCTGACGCCGGCGGTTCTGCCACAAACGCAGCCACAGCCGAAGCTTGGGATACTTTAACATCTTCATCAACGGCAAGCCCGAAAGCCAAAGCAGTTGCTTCGGTACTAAGTGATCTTTCACAAAGTAACGAACAGGCCTATGTTGCCGCCTTGACAGCAGTTGCTCCGGAAGTTGCGCCAATGGTTCAGAAAACCCAAACCGAAACAGCCAATCAGGTCTTCGGAGCTGTTAGTACTCGACTGACTGGTGGTTCTGTTTCTACCGGTGCACAAGGTATGTCTTCCGGTGACAATATCTTCAAACGTGGTGCAATGTGGGTTCAGGGTTTGTTCAACAAATCCAAGCTGGACGATACTTCCAAAGCTAAAGGTTTTGACGCAGACAGTTCCGGTATTGCTTTCGGTGCCGAAAAGTTTGTAACCGATGATACTAAGGTTGGTATCGGTTACGCTTACACAAACACCGATATTGACGGTTTTATGCGTTCAACCGATGTTGATACGCATACTGCCATTGTTTACGGTGAATATAAACCGTCTAGCTGGTATGTAAACGGTATTGCGACCTATGGCTGGTCTGACTATGAGGAAAACAAAAGTGTCGCCGGTGTTGGCGTTAAAGCTGACTATGATGTCGAAACCTTTGGTTTACAGGCAATGACCGGTTATGATATGAATATCAACAGCTTTGTTTTAACACCGGAAACAGGTTTGCGTTACGTTCACATCAAACAGGACGCTTATAAAGATTCTGCCGACCAAAAGGTTTCCGGCAATGACAGCGATATTTTGACCGGTGTCATCGGAGCAAAGGTCAGCAAGAACTTTGAGCTGTCTAACGGTATGAATATCAAACCGGAAGCCAGAATTGCCGCAACTTATGACTTGATGAATGATGATGTTAATTCGGTTGTAACTCTGGCCAATGGTTCGGCTTATACTGTTGACGGTGAGGCTCTTGACCGTTTCGGAATGGAATTTGGCGCCGGTGTATCAGCGGAAGTCAACGATAATGTTGAACTCTCACTCGGTTATGAGGGTAAATTCCGTGAGGACTACCAAGACCATACTGGATTGATTAACGCCAAGTACAAGTTTTAGCATTTAACAACTGGTACAAATACCCTGTGGCTGATTGGTTGCAGGGTATTTTTCTATGCCTTAATAAATTCGTGGCATTTATTGGGGTGTGGACTGTAAGGACATTTTCCGCCGTGGGGTTTGGGGGCTTGCTTGCCACAATAGCGGCAAACATAGCCCTTTTTGTTCAATTTTTCACGGAGCTTTTTCATCTCCAGACGGAAAACCGCCAATAAATTTGCAAGTTCTATTTTTTCATTCGGATCAGATAATTTATTCATCGGTAATAACCTCCTGGTATATTGTTTTTTATACAACTAAATTATCAACTAATTACCTGATTTTTCATAATATTTTACTTGCAATTTATAATAGAATATGTTATATTTAATCATAATAAAAATTGATTCGATTCGTTTTTATTATAAATCACAAAATATACGAAACCGTGTACAAAGCTGTTTTTTAGCAAGGGCAGCAAAGGTTTCGTATGTTTGAAAGTGAGGTGTAATAATGTGGCTCTATACTGATAAACTGAAAATAAGTTGGTTAGAGTCAATTACATCTCAATCCAACAATCGGAGCTTCAACCTAGTGTTGAGGCTCTTTTTTTATTTTAAAGGCGAGAAAATGAATATTGAAAAAATCAGACAATTAAACGATTCGTTTCGCAAGTCATTTCAGGGTGGCCGGGTGGTTATTACCCCTTGCGTGCAATCACTAACCGATGATGACCGAAATGATCTTATGAAACAAGTTCAGGCATTCGATAAATTTACCGAGGACAATGATCCTTATGGAGAACACGACTTCGGTGCAATAAATTTCAAAAATGATACGTACTTCTGGAAAATCGACTATTACGACGCCGATTATAACTATTTCAGCCCTGACCCCAGCGACCCGAATGTCACAAATCGAGTCTTAACCGTTATGCGTGGAGATGAATATTGACGGCGATCATCAATCAGGGCTTTACCTATTTATGTGGATGTTTCGCAAGTGTCATTTCTACCACAAAAGCTGTCAGTGGGCTAAAACATCTTTCTAAGGAGTATCAAAGGGAGTTGTTGAATGTTATTTATATAAATCTGGAAAATTGCGGCAAATTATTGGATGTCCATTTAACCGGAACAGAAAATTCTCTACTAAAAATGTATCTTATCTGTATTGATGAAAAGTTAAAAATTGATTTCGGTATATCCATTAAGGTTTCCCGCCCTCTGTTAAGAAAGAAACTGTCGGTTGATGAAGTGATAAATCAAATTAAACGATATTCAGAAATGCCTGATACTGCCGTTTTAATCGGTTTAGAGGGAAAATACTCGCATTGGACGACAGTTGACAAGGTTAAGAGTTCAATCAAGCTCCTTGACAGCGGATATATTAAACAAATTCCGATACGCAACATTCCGCAAATTCACCAAATCAGCAAAAATGACGTGTATGTTATCAAAGCGAGGGTATGCAAATGAAGTATACCATATTTTCACAGATGATTTTATGTGCAATCTACATCAAAAATACGGTTCATTGCACAGATGTAAACCAAAGTTATAAATATCAATTTCACACAAAGGAGCAAAAAATATGATTTTTAACTATAAGAGGGTATCGACTATCGACCAAAACACCGAACGACAACTTTTAGATATTGCGTGTGACCGTGCCTATATCGAAAAAATCAGCGGCAAAAATACCGACCGCCCCGAATTGCAGGCTATGTTGCTGAATATTCGTGCCGGTGATGTGGTAAATGTGCATTCTATGGACAGACTTGCCCGTAACACAAAGGACTTGTTAAATTTGGTTGAGGAGATTACCGCCAAAGGAGCTAAAATTGTTTTTCACAAAGAGAATTTAACGTTTGCACCCGATAAACAAGATCCTTATCAAAAAATGATGATGACGATGTTGGGAGCAGTGGCGGAGCTTGAACGCAATTTAATATTGGAACGTCAACGAGAGGGAATTGCCCTTGCCAAACTGCACGGCAAATATAAAGGCGGTCAGCCTAAACTAACCGCCCAACAAATTGAGGAAATAAAAGCGCTCATTACCAATCGTACACCGATTACCCAAATCGCCAAACAATACGGCATATCCAGACGCACCGTATATAATTACCTTAACAATTAACACCCGTTTTCAATATCATTAATAATATTGCGTAAAATTTCTTTACCTTTTCCACCAGCAAAAGCTAAATCATATATTTTGAAGCGCTTTAGATGGGTGAAGTTTGCATAAATTGCTTTATATGTCATACCCGTATTTTTTAATCCGACTGTTAAATCTCTTCTCGTAAACATTCTTTTTCCGCCAAATAAAGCTTTGAAACTATACTGTATAGCAGATTCCAAATCATATTGTGGCCTCACAACAAATGGTCTGATACGACTTTCTGTAAAGTATTTTTTTATTTCTTTTGCTAGCTTTGACTTTTCCCAACGTGTCAATGTACGAAAAAATATTCCGTGAATATGCGGTGTCATCAAAGTACCGTCTTGTTGAAAAGATATCCGAGGAAATTCATCTAAAGCAACATTAGCGATATAATCATATCCTTTAAAAATCTTTTTTATTTTCTTTTGAAATGACTTGTATTGAAAATTCCAGTTATCTTGTCCGAAGTTATATTTATCGACAACAACCGTAAACATTGAGATGTTATCGCTACCAATAATTGGTTCCAAGTATGAATAAACAACATCCGAAAAGTTTTTGAGGGCTAATGGTTGCATCATTCCAAACCCTGCTTGACTACTAACATACCGTATCAACTTACTTTTTATATAAACATTCTTAACATACAAATCGATTGCTCTTGTTACTTTTCTTAATTGTAAATTTGCGTTCTGTTCAAATTTTTCTGAAAAAGTTTTCATTTGTAATCCCTTTATTTTATTTAACTGCATTATGTTTTGATTATGGTTGTATACATAATTGCGATTTTTTAACCAAAACGTTATTAAATAACGGAATTGCCGGGGGCTTTTACGCCTCCAACAAATTTGCCATTAAATTTTGTTAATGTTTTGTAGCTCAATGCCATTTTCCTCAATAAAATTTATAACTGGTTTAGTATTATTCTTGCCCTGGCAAATGAAAATTTTCTTGTCATTTTTTATGAGTATTAAGCGCTTTTTATTAATGCCGTTATCTTTTAGCACCTTACGAACTTGTGAAGATTTTTTGGGAGTATTATCTGATTCTTTATCATCTTCATCTTCCGCATCGTTGTTTTCTTCATCTTCTTCATATTCGTCATTATCATCTTCCTCATCCTCGATATCATCACTTTCACTCTCCGAAGTATCATCTTCATCATCGTATAAAGTCCCATCTTTAGATTTCTTATTTTTGGGATTTTCACTATCAGTATTATCTTCTCTGTTTTTAAGCTTTTTTAGGTTTGCAATCGCATATATACCATAATCATCTATAAATTTTTTCGCATCCTTTATATCAGCATCAGCTTCTTCCAATCGTTTCAGCAGTCTGGCATACATTCTTATACGACAGCTTTCTTTTTCATAAAAAGGATTATCCTTTTTACTCTTCGGTTTTCCCATCGTCAGCCATAGAATATATTTTGCTTTGTTTTTCTTTTTATATTTTTTAGTAAATTTACCTTCACCGAGTAGCCTCTTTATTTCGTCATCAGTCGTTTTTAACAAAATTTCATAACAACCACAGAGACCATTTCTTAGGTAATAGTGTCCTTGGCACTCAATTTTCTTATGCTCATTAAAATACTTTTGTGTCGTCTCAATTAATTCACTTATTGTACTCATATCATTTTTCCTTTTCTATAGATTGAGTTGTTTGATTTTCTTTGTCTGCATAGTAGAGAGTTAGGAAATAATTGAGTAAGCGAGAGTACATCTCGTCGACTTGTTCGTCAGACAAGATATCCTCGGGATACCAACTCCTTATTATTTCTCTTTTGCTTCTCACCGCCACCTTTTAGACAAAATATTTAATTCAATTCGACTTTTAAAGTCACTTATAGATTAACATATTTCAGCAACAAGAGAAAATGCAAAATCCCTATACTTTTAAGGTTTTAATAAACAAATGCGATAAAATATTTTTTATATTTATTCGTAAATATATAGTAATAGTATCGTGTTTAATCTGTTGAATTTTGTCTATATAAATTGTATTATAAATTTAATTTAGTTAATAGTTTAAGGAGTTTGAAAATTGAGTAAAAAAGCCGTTACCATTCAAAGAGTTAGCACAAAAATGCAAGAGCTTGAAGGATTCTCTTTGGAAAATCAAAAAGATAGCACAATGTCATACTGTCAAAAAAGAGGTTTGGAGATAATAAATAACTTTGAAATTGTCGAGAGCAGTACTCGAGGTGAACGCAAACAATTTATGGAAGCAATCAACTTTATAAAAAAACAGAAGTTTTGTGTTGCTTTGGTATCTATAACCACTGACCGCATTTTTAGAAACTTTAAAAATTACACGATGATTGATGAGCTTAGGCAACAAGGTAAACTTGAGTTGCATTTGATTAGAGACAGCCTAATCATTGATAAAGATTCCAAATGTAATGATTTAACGCGCTTAGGTATAAATATTGTTATGGCACAAAGCTATGCATTGAGTGTGCGTGATAACGTGACCGAAAATATGGAATGCCAAGCAGATAAAGGATATTGTATGAGTAAAGCCCCGCTAGGCTATAATAACATCCGAATGCCTGACGGTAGAGCAAATGTAATTATTGATGAAGAAAAGGCACCATTGGTCAAAAAACTGTTTGAACACTACGAAACTGGACTTTACTCAATAAGTGAAATAACTCAAAAATGCAGAGAGTGGGGATTTATGAACAGAAGTAACACTGCCCTAATAAATACAAGTGCAGTTTACAGAATTCTAAATTGTAAATTTTATCACGGCATTTCCGTTTTTAGAAATAAAGAAAGGCCTCATATCTATGAAAGGCTGATAACTGAAAAAACGTTTGAAAACTGCCAGAAAATATTAAAAGGCAAAGGAAAGGCTGAAGCTCGTCAGTTTAAGTATGGTTCAAGACCATTTGTCTTTCGTGGACTAATACAATGCAGCTGTGGATGCACCATAACATCTTACATAAAGAAAGAGAAATACACCTATCTGCGCTGTTCCCATTATAAAGGTAATTGCGATACGAAACCGCTAAATGAGGATATCGCATTAGCCCAAGTTAAAACGACTTTGAAAAATCTACACCTTGATGAAGAAATTATGCACTATATCAGAGCAGATATGGAAAAAATCATTGATAAACAAAATGAATTTCAACGTCAACAGCTTGCCAAAGCTCGCAGAAAGTATGATGAGTGTGATAAAGGTTTGAAGAACATTAGACTTGACTATGCCAAACAGAAAATATCGGCAGAAGAATATAATGACATCAGCGCAGTTTTGAAAGAAGAACAGTACAAACTTAACGATGAAATAAATTCTCTAACTCAAGCTGACGAACACTTCTCTATAGCTCTGGGAACGGTGTTGTCGTTGGGGAGCAATGCTTATGATATTTTCTCGAGTTCGCAAGTTGAAACAAAAAGGGCTATTTTAAATATTGTACTTGCGAACTTTAAATTAGACGGTCAGAAATTTTCATATGACCTTAGAAAACCGTTCGATTGGGTGCAGTCTTTAAACAAAAAAATACCCTCAAAAACTGAGGGTATCGCAATTGGTGATCCCAACGAGATTCGAACTCGTATCGCCACCGTGAAAGGGTGGTGTCCTAACCATTAGACGATGGGACCATTAGGACTTTTCAGCAGCAATCTGCCAAAAACTAACGAATGTATATATGCAAATATCGTTCAGGTCAAGACATATTTTTAAAAATTTGCAAAAAAAATTTTTATTCGCCCTGGCTTTCCTCAAAAGAAGCCTTCAGCTGCGGGTTTAAAACCTTTACGATTTCGCTCATATGCACCAGTTTTATTTTTCTTTCCGGCAGGCGGGGCAGCCATTCTTTCAGCGCCTGATACGTTGCGCTCTTCGGATGGCCGATGGCAACCGCATAACCGTTGCGGCGGGCAATATTTTCCGCCAGGCGCAGTTGTTTGTTCACATAGTCAATCCGGTTTTCGTTATCCAAAAAAACGTGACGGTGCGCATAAGCCACCCGTTTTTCACGGGCAACGCTGCGGCCGACCGATTGAGCCGACGTCTTGGAATCCAGAAAAAACAGATTGTTATCACGCAAAACGTCCATCACATAGTTCATCCGCCGTTTGTCTTCCGTAAACTGCGAGCCCATATGATTATTGATGCCGCGGACATTTTTAAATTTTTGCAACATGGTTCGCAGTCCGTTTTTTATTTCGGCCTCGTCCATTTCCGTTGTCAGGGTATCAGGCGCCAGATTAGCCTTGGTTTTAGGTTCCATGGGCACATGTATCATGATTTCGTGACCGGCCTGAACCGCTTTCTTTACCTGCCGGCTCAATCCGGTTCCGTAAGTAAGAAAAGAGGAAGTCAACGGCGCGTTCAAACGGCTGATATCCGCCGTGCGGCGCTGATTGATGCCCATGTCGTCAATAACAACGGCAATTACCGGTTTCGGACCGAAATAATACGGTTTGCGGCTCAGGGCAACATGAACGTTTTTAATGTTCTTGTGGCGGTTATATACAAAATAGCCATCGCGAGAATCGGAAAATTCGTCTCGAACTTCGTTTTCGGGCAGTTCCTCCTCATAAAGCTCATAAGACTTGCGATCGGCCAAGTCATTTTTTTCAACATGGCACAAAACGTCCCAAATGCCGTCAGCCGTGCTGACGCCGGTTGAAACGCCGTTTTCCACCATCCCGGCAATGCGGTAGGAAATATCCGTTTCCTCTTCGTCCGTAAACAAAGCCTGCGCCAGATACTCGGCATCAATTTTCTCCGCAGCAGAAATCTTCACTTCTTCGGTATCATCATACAAAAAACGGTTTCCCGGTTCGGGAAAAGGCGTCAACGGCTGATAGCGGTAATAGCAAAGTTCCGTTTCCGGCTGCGTCGGAACCGTATCCAATACAATTACCGCCGTCGGCACAGCACCGGCAAAAAGAGCCGCATTATCATCATCCCTCTGCCAAAATTCGAGAAACAAAGCCGCCGCCAATAACGCCGCAAATACAAAAAAACTCCCTGCCGCCGGCCATTTAAGCCGACGGGGGAGATTTTTCCTCTGCAACCGTGTTTTTCTGGCGGCCTTTGTCAAGATTTAATCTTTCTTGCGCAGGGTCGGAAAAGCAATAACGTCGCGGATAGTATCGGCACCGGTCAGCAAAATGGCCAAACGGTCAATGCCCATACCCATGCCGCCGGTCGGAGGCAGACCGTTCTCAAGCGCAACGACGTAATCTTCATCCAGCATCTGAGCTTCGTCATCACCGGCATCGCGGGCTGCACACTGTGCGTCAAAACGTTCTTTCTGTTCCAGCGGATTGGATAACTCGGAATAAGCGCAGCCGATTTCCATGCCGGCAATATAGGCGTCGAAATGCTCGACCAAGCGCGGATTGGAACGATGCGTTTTGGCCAGCGGCGAAATGTCGCGCGGCATATCCATGACCAAAATCGGCTGAATCAGATTATGCTCAACCTTTTCGTCAAACACCTCCTGAACAACCTTGCCCCAGCATGAGCAGGACGACGCGTCAACTCCGGCGGATTTGGCCATGTCCTTGGCCTCTTCCAGCGTTTCGGCCTGCATAAGGTCAATGCCGACATATTCTTTAACCAAATCAACAATTGACTTGCGGGCAAAACCCTTGGAAAGATCAATTTCATGTTCGCCGAATCTGATGATATCGGTACCAAGCACTTTCCTAGCTACATAAGGGATCAAGCCGGCAAACAAATCGGCCATGTCATTGTAATCGGCATAGGCCTGATAGGCTTCCAGACCGGTAAATTCCGGATTATGGCTTTTATCAATACCTTCGTTGCGGAAGTTGCGGCCGATTTCAAACACACGGTCAAAACCGCCGACGACCAGACGCTTCAGATAAAGCTCCGGAGCAATGCGCAGATACAAATCCATGTCCAGCGAATTGTGATGGGTAATGAACGGTTTGGCGTTGGCGCCGCCCATAATCGGATGAAGCATCGGTGTTTCTACCTCCAGAAAACCGTTCTCCTCGAACCAACGGCGGACAGCCGAGGTTATCTGGCAACGTTTTCTATAGATTTCCTTGCTGTCCTCGTTCATAATAAAGTCAACATAGCGCTGACGATAACGGGCATCGACATCGGTCAGGCCGTGGAATTTCTCCGGCAACGGCTGCAGCGATTTTGAAATGATGTCAAACTTTTCGGCGGCAATCGAGAGTTCGCCGCGCGGCGTACGGCGAACATAGCCGGAAATGCCGACCATATCACCAACGTCCAGGCATTTGAGCCGTTCAATATCTTCCTCGCTCAAATGATTTTTGTGGCAGAAAGCCTGAATTTTTCCGCTTATGTCCTTTATGTCGATAAACATGCCGTTATTGCGGACGGCCATGGCGCGGCCGGCAACGGTCACGCGGTCTTCGGTATCAGCTCCGGGTTCAAGTTCCTTATATTTTTCCTGAAGGTCGGCGGCAAAAGCGTCGGGGCGGAAACGATACGGATACGGGTTGTACCCCTTGTCCTGCAGAGCCTTTAGTTTGGCAAGGCGGGATTCACGATGAACGTTGGTCTCAATTGTCATTTTTGTTCCTATTTGCGAATTAATTTCAAGTTTTGAACAAACTATAAACGCTGGCAAATATTTTTTCAAGACAATTTGCAAAAGATACTGGACGAAAGGCCGGAAAAAGACTATATTATTAATGAATAAACGGAGAGAAAAATGGAAAAAGATTTGATGAAGGATGCCGGAGAGGCGTCCGCTTTATTGTGGAAGAAAACCGTGGAAGCGGTCAAGAAAATCCCGGCGAAGTACAAAGCCTTTTTCGGCGCGGGTTTGATTACGCTTTTTTCGCAGGCAGCCAACGCAGCGCCCAAAGCGCCCGAAAGCAGTCGCGACGACGCCAACTCGGAAATAAGCGCCGAAACAGGCAATAAGGCTGATTTTGAAAAAACCGTCAGTTTTACGGAAGCCGCAAACAGCATGAAGGTCAAAGCCGGCGGCAAATACAAAGGCGTCAACATGAAATTTGCCGAAATGGAAGCCCCGGACGTCGGGCATTTGTTTGAATCGGGCATGAATCCTTACATTATGGGCAGCAACCAATATCTCGGACTGTATCAAATGGACATCAGCGGCACGATGAACACGTTTTTGTTCGGACTGAAGAAAAAAGACAAAGTCGTCTGGCCGGGCGTCGCCAAGGACTATCCCAAGCTTGCCGCCTTGGGCAAAACCACGGAAGCGCGCCGCACCAAAGCCTTTAGGACCATGTTTGGCGACCTGTCAAAAACCAAAGACTTCCGGCATAAGATGGACGAATATATGCGCATCGTCAAATACGAGCCGGTTTATGCCGCCCTGAGAGAGATTCCGGAACTTGATTTTGACAACCGCGGCGAAGTTTTTCTGGCGACGGTCATGTCGGCCGCCAATCAAAATCCGTCGCCCAAAGTCATTGCCGGCATCTATGAAAAAGCTCTGACCAGAGCAAGAGCCGAAGCCGGCACGCAAAAACGCAGCGTGACCACGGCTGACATCATCCAAAAGTCGTATGAAGTTCGGAAAGAAAGATGGGGACTGGCAACCAGATATAAGGAAGAATGCCGTCTGGCGCTCGACTGGCTGCGTTTTGAAGAAGCCATGAACAGCATTAAGCTGGCCAGAGCCAAACACGAGAAAAAAGCGGCCGAGCTTCGAAACGCGATGAAACCGCTGGTACCGTTCGCGCCGGTCAGTTCGCTGGCCGTTGCCCAAAAGCCGCATCCGCAGGCACTGAAAATGCCACCGCAGCTGATTAGGGCCGCAAAAGTCAAGAAAGGAAGATAGCATTTCCGCTTGACAGCAGAAAAGAACTAAAGTAGAACATTTATATAGGTGTTCTACTTTTTTTATAAGGGCTTTTTGATATGCTGACCCAAAAACAATACCAGCTTTTGATGTTCATCAACAAGGTTATCAAGGAAACCGGCTGCTCGCCTTCCTTTGAAGAAATGAAGGCCGCCGTCGGGCTGAAATCAAAATCGGGCATTCATGCGTTAATCGAAGCTCTGGAAGAGCGCGAATTTATCCGAAAGCTTCCTCATAAAGCGCGGGCGCTGGAAGTTATCAAAATGCCGAAGTTTAAACCGAAGGCAATCATTGAAGAAGAAAAGAAACGTGAAATCGCCCTGCAAAACAGCGCCGCACAAATTCCGCTTTACGGAAAAATTGCCGCGGGCACGCCGATTGAAGCGATTGCCAACGAAACGGAAAAGGTTTCGGTGCCGTTTGAGATGGTCAACCGCGGCCAGTTTTACGCGCTGACGATTGAAGGCGATTCAATGATTGAAGCCGGTATCCTGGACGGCGACACCGTCATTATCAAAAAAGCCGATACGGCCAATAACGGCGAAATCGTCGTTGCATTGGTCGACGAAAGCGAGGCAACACTGAAAATACTGAAACGGGAAAACAACGAAGTTGTGCTGATTCCCTGTAACAGCGCCTATCAGCCGCGGCGTCTGCCGGCGCAGCGTGTCCGGGTTCAGGGTGTTCTGGCCGGGTTAATGCGTTCTTATCATTAACCGCATATTTTTCCGGCCCTCTCTTTTGAGAGGGCTTTTTTTATAAATCCTGATTGCAAAATAGAAATCATCCTTTATAATCAACTTTGTCGGCAGAAACGGTTAGACTGCCGGCGGAGTATGCAAACTCCTCATAAGAAACCAATTAACCTCCTTTGTGGAGGATGACGCGAAATAAGCCGCTTTTGCGGACGAATAAGCGTACTGTTCTTATGCAGTTTGCAACTCCTCCGCCTTTTCCAAACGAAAGGGCGGTTTTGTTTTAACAAAACATAAAGGAGTTGAAAATGAACAGAGAAATTACCGAC
>ENA-OYHA01000019-OYHA01000019.1-human-gut-metagenome-genome-assembly--contig:-NODE-19-length-55403-cov-6.561845_pt1 | contig 55403 bp, 25 predicted proteins | sample MGYA00243759_ERZ652991 | MGnify/ENA primary metagenome ERZ652991 (study PRJEB26926, sample SAMN06165321) | human gut metagenome | biome: ENVO:00009003; feature: ENVO:2100002; material: ENVO:00002003... | reverse complement strand
TAATAATATTTTTTTCATGTGTCTATTCATTTTTAATAAGGTTGAACTTTACTTTGATTGTAATTTTTTCTTTGGGATTTAGGGCAATGTCATATCCCACTCTACACGTACCCGGATTTTCATAATCGTAGTCGTGAGGTGGAGTATTATCCCAAATATGCAGATTCACCTTTCGCGGAGAGTCAACTTGTAGTGAAAGCTGTTTGTTTCCTTGGGTTAACATGATAGTTTGGTTATCCGCTATTTTAGGAATAGTAGGAGTACACATTGTCCATCGAATTAGAGAGACAGTATCTTTGTTCTCAAGATAATCTGTTATTTCCAATGAATTGTCGGGAGTGAGAATCACAGTACGTGTTGCCTGATTGATAGCTTGTCCTAATGTTGAAGTCAAATTAACCTTTGCTCCCTTGTTCCCTTGATTATCAGTGAAACTTTTTAACTCGGCAAAGCCATTCACCTGATGGCTTTTTCCATCGATAGTAAGTGTGTTATGTGCACTGCTTCCTATTCGAAATACTTGCCATCTTTGAGAATACTGTTTTGTATTCCACAAGTCTACCCCTTTACTTTCAAGACTGTAATAATCCTGCATTCCCAAATCCATGGCCCATCGGACCCCTGCTTGTTCATAAATGAATGATCCGGCATCCATATGGGCATGTGAGGTAGAAGCTGTTCCGCCTTTTACTCCCAGATAGGTATCCGTTTTATAGTTCCATCCGCTTCGATAAATATAAACGGGGGTTGTCCCTATACTATGCCACGTGTTGCCTTTAGGACTGATTACTTCGTCTAAGTCGATGCGTGAAGCAAAGATGAGTAGGCATGGCAAGAACCTTTCTTCGAGGTATTCACCAAATTCCAGGTTTGCATCATTCAGATACTTCTTCTCAAGCCAAAGCAGCGACGGATTTTTAGTTTTATGGGCAAACCAGAACATCATGATATTTCCATACGCTTTTGGACTAGCATCAGAGAAGTTGAAACAATCTCCTGTTGGAGCTGTCATATATTGAATGTATTGGGCTGATTGTAGAAAACCGGGATAATCACTTAGTCCGGCATCATGACCCAAGGAACTTTCTAATGCATCATTAAGCATCACTTGGTATGAGGTACCATAAGACCAATAGCCAAAGCCTTCGGGGTAACCGCCATCGGGAGCATAACATTCTAAAGCTAGAGGTACTGTTTGAAGTGCCTTGTTAATGATCTCTTTTGTTTTTTCTGGTTCATCTTCATAGATAGCAAGTGCACTACATACAAGTCCTCCATTACAAACCTGATTCCAGTTTGTTCTTGATTGGTAGAAACTGGCATGTTTTGTTTTAGAGGCTTCTATTGCTTTTTCTACAATAGCCTGCCGGATTTTTTTCCGGCTGTCCGGTAACAGTTCATTGAATAGCCAGTCGTAACCAATGGCCAGTCCCATACTCATTTCGCTTACATCCAGGAAGTGACTGGGATTCCAATCGATGAAAGAAGCTGCTGCCAGCATTTCTTTTTCGGCTCGCCGGAGGTATTCCTTTTCACCTGTCATACGATAAGCGTATGACAGGTAGAAGACTCTTTTGAGAACAATGCGCGAAACTCCCAGAAGCCGTTTGCCTTCTTTGATTCTTTTAACCGGAGCCTCTTTAAGAGTTTCATCACAGTAGTCTAATATTCGCTTGTGGAATGCTTGTAAAACGGTGCTTTTTTGCAAAGCTATATGAATATTTCTCTCTTCACCTTCCTTGAGTAACAGGCGGGGATGTGGAGCAATATGGCTATAGTCGAAATCTTTCGTATAGCCTTTTGCTCCTCCCGCAATAAGTATGAATATAATTATTAATAGTTGCTTCATTTTGCTTTTATTTAATACGTCCATCCTTCTGTAGGTTTGAGATTCGGATTTCTTTGGGTTTCTACTAGTGGAATAGGCCATACCGTCATATAATCTTTCCAATACCATTTACTTCCAACGATGTTTCCCCACCATGCTTTCAAACCGCTATAATCACCTTGAAACTTGGTCTCTTTATAGGTACCCCATCTGATTTCATCGAAATAATTGATACTCTCGAGACATAATTCTACCCGTCGCTCATAACGAATTCTGTCTCTCATATCTTCCTTACCGGAGACAGAATTATATCCTGTACCCCTTTTTTCTAAATCTCCCATACCTGCACGTTTACGGATTTTATTGACTGCTATAATTGCTTCATCCAATCTATCTTTTTCATTAAGCGCTTCAGCATAAAGCAGCCATACATCGGTAAAACGAATTAGTGGATAATCGCAATGACAACGCAGTCGTTCTATATAACGGCCTTTCTCTGTTTCATTGTACTTTTTATAAATGTAGTACCCTGCATTCCTTTGATTATGCCACATATCTCCATTATTTCCTCCACGATTCAGATAAGGCCATCTAAGAACTTTATTTTGCATGGGTTCTCCACTATTCCAGTATGGGCTGTAGCAATTAGTGCTTGAATAAGGAGTGATGATGGTCTGTTGTAATCGTGGGTCACGTGATTCATATGCTTTTTTGATACGTGCTTCATTTCCGGAGTCGAGATAATATTTATTCATCACTTCGGCTCCTATTCGTGATTTGGCATCATTATAAGCACTTTGATTGGAAGTTAGATTATTGCGTAGGAAAAAAACTTCTCTTTGAGCCGGGGTAAGGTCATCCCATCCGGTTAGATAGGCACTCCATTTGAATTCGGATCCATCAGCATTACGATAGTAATCTACAAAATCGGCTGATGGGATTAATTCCGTCCAGCAATCATAGTGGTCGCGTGAGCCGACCATCAGTTGAATATTGTCGCAATATCCACTAGCTTCATCATATTGTAACGGGAGTATCATTTCTTTATCTTTTTCATTCTCATACTTAAAGAAGTCGATATATTTTCCCTCCCATAAGTCATAACCACACTTTTTAACTTCTTCAAAATCTTTAATAGCTGAATCATATTCTTTCTTCCACATATATATCATCCCTCTTAAAGCATAAGCCGCTCCTTTGGAAGGTCTTCCATAATTTTCTTTCAGCGTGTTATTACCTAAATGCGGGCTTTGAATACATGCAGTGAGGTCATCTAAACAAATTTTCCAGACATCATCGGCGGAAGACTTTCCCCGTGTGGCTTCACTACTGTTAATGGGTTCCAGATAGATGGGGACTCCTTGAAAGAACATATTAAGCCGGTAATAAAAGAAAGCTCGCATAAATTTGGATTCACACATTAGGCGTTCCAGCTTTTCCTCTGAAAGTCCGGCTTTATGTAAGTTGGCAATAGCATCGTTGCATCGATGGATTCCTTCATAGCCAAATTGCCACTCACGTGAAATATAGGCATATCCGGCGCTTGGGGCGGTTGAAGTTAGCAGGGCGATGCTTGAATAGTATCCGGAGCAGAATCCCATTGATTCTATTCCCAGTTTATTGATACCTGTTACTTCCGACTTTTCAGGGTTAAGGACTAGGAGGCTTCTGTTGTATAGTACGTCATAAATACCGGCAACTCCTTTGTCTGCCAGCTCTTCACTTGTCCACATGTTACCCGTGGCTATTTGATCGTACGGAGTTGTGTCGAGCATATAAGTACATCCCTGAAGGATGCTACAGATTGTCAGGCAGAATATTATTACTTTTTTCATAATTCATTTATTTGTTATATGAGTAATCGATGAATTAAAATGATAGTTGTGCACCGAATGCAAACTGTCTGGTTAATGGATAAGTTATTGAAGTACCCATTTCTGGATCGAGTCCCGGATAGCTTGTTATGGTTAACAGATTTTCTCCGGAAAAATAAAAACGTAGTTTCTCTACCATGAATTTTCTGGTCCATTTCACGGGAATTGTATATCCTATCTGAATGTTCTTTAGTTTGACATAATCACCTTTATACTTCCAAAAAACACTGCTGGTACCATTATCACGTTGTGTCTGGTCTGTGATTCGTGGATACTTTGCAGTTATATTTGTTCTGGAGTCAGATGGATTTTCCGGGTTATAAAAGTAATGATTGTCCGCTACACGCTGGCTGATTCCAAATCCATTTTCAGTTCGAGTACCATTGTAGGAAGAATGGTTCCAATAAAGATCGAATCCTGCACTACCAGCCCATAGCATATAGAAATCAAAACCTTTGTAGGCCACTGAAAGATTGAGACCAAAGTTATAACGGGGCTGGGTAGAGGTTCCGGTAAAGTTCATATCATTGGTATCACCATAATTGCCGTCTCCGTTAGCATCTGCATAAATCAAGTCGCCATACCATAATTGATCTTTTGCCACCTTGGTTACTCCATTAAACTTATATCCATCAGCTATCATGGCTTTTACCCAGGCCATATCAGATTCTGTACGAATCATACCGTCGACTGGTCCAGCATTGATGTCAGGTTTTCCTTCGGAGTATGAACCATTACCACGATAAGGTTGTCTCAAATACATTTCTCCTAACATCCTATTTTCAACGATGACACCTCCAAAACCGCTTTGTGCTACATCCCCGTAATTACTGACGAATCTCGTAGGGTTTCCGGCATTATCATATTCCCAGTATCTGGCAAGTTCTCCTTTATATTTCATTACCTTGTTTTGATTGTAAGAGAAGTTACCTTCTATACGGTATGTAAAATCTTTGATATTATCTTGCCATCCTAAAGTCAATTCTACACCGCGGTTACGTACTTCTGCTATATTTTCTGTAGAACCGGTGACTTTACCCATGGATAGGGGAATGGATGGAGTGAATAGTATTCCCGTGGTCATTTTATTATACCAGTCGAATTCTCCTGTCAGTCTGTTGTTGAAGAAACCTAAGTCGATTCCAACATTGGTGGTGGTTGTAGATTCCCACTCAAGAAAACTGTTTCCAAGTTTACTGATAGCCAGTCCTGTGGTAGGTGAAGAGTTGATAACTACTTTATTAGTACTATAATTGGCTTGCCAGTCATAGTTTCCTGATGCGTTATTTCCAAGTTTTCCCCAAGAGGCACGAATTTTTAAATTAGAAAGATAATCTTGTGCAAAACTCATGAATTTTTCTTCATTTATTCTCCAACCAGCAGAGAAAGATGGGAAAACTCCCCAACGACTTTCCGGGGCGAACCGCGACGAACCATCATAACGGACATTTGCTTCAAATAGATAGCGCCCTTTGAAGGCGTAATTAAGACGTCCGAAATAAGAAATCAGAGCCCAGTCTGTTTCATTACTGTCGCTGGAAACGAGTTCTGTTGCTGTTTTAAGTTGAGTTAGGCTCCAGTCTGACATACCTTTTCGTGTTACGTCGAAATAATTTTCATTATAGTAGGAAGTCGTGAATCCACCCAATGCGCTTATTTCATGATCGTGGGAAAGGGTTGTGTTATAGCGTATCAGAATTTCGGAGTTTTCTCTACGTCTTTTAAATGATTTGTTATTAATGCTTGCATTTTCTAAGGCACTTTCATTGGCACGTATGTTTTTTACGTAATCCCATGTACCGTTTGGAGCTCCCCATGTGGCATAATCTCCCCAATCAGGAGCATAGTTATAGCTTGCTTCGATGGATAATCCTTTCATCGGGCGAATACTGCCGAAGAGTGTGAAATTTCCGCGAAACATTTTATCATATCCACAGCGTCTCATTTTTTCGAATATGTTATTGGCATTAGTGGATTCTTCTGTTGCCGCTGGTAGCCCCCATTTATCATTTTCTCCCGGATAGACTCCGGGAGTTGTTTTATAAAGATATTCAAATCCGCGGCTGATATTGGCAAGGCCTATATCTTGTTTTAATCCATTGAGACGGGTACCAACGGAAAACCATTTATTAATTTTTATTTCGATGTTCGTTCGGAATTGGAACTGCTGGAATCCGGAGTCTGTTCCTTTTTGGTTCATGACTCCATCTATATCTTGATATCCTAAAGATAAAAAGTAGTTTACCTTGTCATTACTTCCTGAAATAGATAGATTATGTTTTTGTGAGAATCCCGATCCCATGATTTCATTAAACCAGTCTGTATTAGGATAGGCCATGTAATTAGGTATCCCGAATTCATTAGTCCCATTGGGATTATTTTGGGCTTCACGCCATTTATCTATGGTTGATTGTTCAAAAATATGAGCTTTTCCTACATTTTCTGCACCCTCGTTGATAAGTTCCATGTGTCTGGCATAGTCACTGACTAATGAGAGTTTGTTTTGAGGAGTCTCTATAGAGCCATAGAACGAATAGTTTACTCTGGTTTTTCCCTGTCCTTTCTTGGTAGTTACAAGAATCACTCCATTGGCTGCACGTGAGCCATAGATTGCTGCCGAAGCTGCATCTTTCAGTACAGTGATACTGGCAATATCTTCCGTATTCACATTGTTCATGTCCCATTCGATACCATCTACAAGTACTAATGGATTATTAGAGTTCAATGTTCCGGTACCACGAATCCTGATAGTTGCTCCATTTGAACCGGGCTTTCCGGAACTTTGTTGCACTTGGACACCTGCCGAAAGTCCTGCCATTGCACTAGAAGCGTTGGCTATAGGGCGGCTTGACATTTCCTGATTAAAGTTTACTGTTGATACTGAACCTGTTAGATTTGCCTTTTTCTGAACGCCGTATCCTACTACGACTACTTCTTCAAGTGATTCTGATTTAGGAAGTAGAGTCACATTTAGTATCGTTTTATTATCCACGAGTATTGTTTGGGATACATAACCGATATAACTGAATTGAAGTTTGGTTCCCGGCATGACTTGAATGGAATACTCTCCTTCCAGATTTGTAGAGGTTCCATTGCCCGATTCCAAAATGGAAACGGTAGCTCCGGGCAAAGGATAGTTACTTTCGTCGGTGACTTTTCCCGAGATTTTTATTTGCTGGGCAGACATTGTCAGGCAATGTAAAGCGAATATAGCCATAAATAGAATGTGTTTTTTCATATAATACATATAGAACAAATGGTTTTTAATTAGAAATATTCCTTTCAATAATGCTCTAAATATTTTCAGTTCAATCGCTATACGTCAAATAACTTGTCCGGACATATAATTAAGAAGTATAGCTGGTATATTAGAAAATATCAGAGAACTAAATGATGGTTACTGCAAAAATAGATGGTATATTGCAATATCAATAGTCCGGATGAGGAAAATAATACCAATTTTAGTAATGAAGTGAAAAGGCTAAAACATAAAATAGCTCAAGTTAGTCAAATAAGGCTCCGAATTAGTCATATTTTTGTGACGGGGGGGGTGATGAATGAAAATAAATTCTATATTTGCGTATATCATAAATGTTGCACAATGAATCATTTATTTCGTATATTAGTGCTGGTCATTACGATTGCACAAGCTGATTTTCTTTGTGGCCAGACTTTTTCTGTTATGAGAAAATATGATGTTAAGACCGGATTGTCTGATAATACGGTGAGGACCATCATGCAAGATTCAACCGGATATATATGGCTGGGAACGAAAGATGGAATAAACCGTTGTAATGGGACTGAATTTACTAAATTTGCTGATTCTGTAGATTCATCAAATAATACATTAATTAATGTCTTGAAGCTTTATCCGCATATCGACCGAGTCAATATTTGGACAGCTACTACAGACGGGCTCTATCTTTTCAATACTCAATCTAAAGATTTCACACTATTTGGTGAGAAAACAGACCTGGGAGTTAGTGTTGTGGGTACTGTGAACGATTTGTGCTATGATGATGACGGACGATTATGGATTGGTACTTCGAGAGGATTATTTGTATATAATGAAAAGAAAGGGCAGCTACGAAGATATGTGAAATCGCAGGTAGAACCGACTTCTATCCCTGATAATCAGGTAATCTCAGTGTTTAAAGATTCTTCGGGAACTTTATGGTTCGGGACTCGTCAGGGATTGGCGAGATATAAAAAAGCTTCGGATAATTTTGCAGTATATCGCCTGCCTCGTCTTACAAAGGTTTCTCACCCATTTGAAATAAGCACTTTGATGGAAACAGCTGATGGTGAAATTTGGATAGGCACCAGATATGATGGATTGTTACATCTGGACAGATCGGATGGTTCTTTTAGCGCTTATCCTGTAGTAGCGACCTATCAAAACAATACTTGGATTCGGGCTCTTTTCCAATATAGCTCGAATGTGTTTTTTATAGGAACAGAAGATGGGTTATTTCTATTTCGTCAGAAAGAGAAAACTATTCACAAATTGGAGGCGTTCGGTTCAAAGTGTATTTATTCATTCAGTCGTGATCGCGAAGGTGGAGTATGGGTGGGTACTTATTTTGATGGGGTATATTATATATCACCGCAAAGTAATTATATCAAATGGTATTATGAAAAACATAAACAAAACTCATTATCCGGAAATGCGGTTAGCCAGTTTAGTGAAGACTCTGAGGGAAATTTATGGATTGCTACAGAGAATGGTGGTTTGAACTATTTTAATCCGCGTACTGAAGAGTTTACACGTTATATGGCAAATGGTTCTTCTACAAATGTCAGCCATAATAATATACATGCTTTATTACTGGACGATCATCAGCTATGGATAGGAACTTTTTCCCGGGGTATTGATATCATGAATCTGAAAACGCGTTCTGTAGTGAAAAACTATCTATATAATATGAATGATTCTAATTCCATTCCTCATAATCATATTTATTCGTTATATAAAAACAGACGCGGAGAAATCTTTGTTGGTACAATGGGAGGGTTTTGTCAGTTTTTACCGGAAATAAACAAGTTTCATCGTTTTGAAAAGTTGAAGGATGTGTTTGTATATGATATGTTGGAGGACAGTGCGGGTATACTATGGATTGCCACCAAAGGAGATGGGATATGGCGTTATGATCGGAGAACAGGAGGATTCAAGAATTACAAGCATTCAGTGTCCGATTCAGGCTCTTTGAGTAATAATCGTGTAGTTCGGGTTTATATAGACCGTATCGGGCAACTGTGGTTTTGTACGGAAGGAGGTGGAATATCCCGTTATGATTATGATTCCGATTCTTTTGTGAATTATAATTATCGAAAGAAGTTGTATAGCCACGTTATATATGGGATACTGGATGATAAGGATGGTAATTTATGGTTGTCATCCAACTATGGAATCATAAAGTATAACCCACTCACGGAAGGGTCGAAGCTATATACTCATGAAGATGGTTTGCAGAGTAATTTATTTAATTTTCGTTCATCTCTAAAGGCCAGTAATGGACTGTTTTATTTTGGAGGAGTGGAAGGATTTAATTGTTTTTATCCGGATAAGTTATATACAAACACGGTCAAGCCCACTGCAGTAATTTCTTCTATTAATTTGCATGATAGTAGTGGGAGTGCAGGAACGCATAAAATAAATATCAGTAGGCAGAGTGAATTTACCGTTGATTATCATATTTCTTCTTTTGAGATAGAATATGAATGCCTGAGTTTTGTAGCTCCTTCTAAAAATCGTTATGCCTATAAAATAGATCAGGTGCATGATGACTGGGTTTATACGGATAAACACTCGGTGACTTTCATGGATCTACCTTCAGGCACATATAAATTTATGGTGAAGGCAGCAAATAATGATGGGGTGTGGAGTGATAATCCTTGTTTCATAAACCTACATATAGAGGCTCCCTTTTGGAAAACTATATCAGCTAAAATCGTTTATGTCTTTTTACTTTTATTTTCTGCTTATTTACTTCTACTTAGGTACTCTAAAAAGCAAAGTGAAAAGCGTGAACGTGAGAAAAAGGATATGGAGCTGATGATGGAGCAGGAGATGTATCGATCTAAAATTCAGTTTTTTACTCATGTTGCACATGAGATAAAAACTCCGGTCAGCTTGATAAAGGCTCCGTTGGAGGCCATTTTTGAATCTGGCACATGGAGTGAGGAGACTGAAGCTAATCTTTCTATCATCCGGCAAAATACAAACCGATTACTCGAATTGATCAAGCAGTTGTTGAATTTCCGTAAAGTGGATCAAGAAGGCTATAAATTGTCATATAGCGAGGTGGATATTAATTCTTTTATGAAAGATATCATCAGGAGATTTACTTCATTTTCATCATCTGTTACTATTCAGACGAAGTTTGCACAAGAGCATCTGATATATAATGTAGATGCTGAGGCTCTGACAAAAATAGTCAGCAATTTGCTGACCAATGCTTTCAAATATGCGCGTAATGAAATTTGGGTTTCTGCTGGTGAAGCTGTTGTGGAAGATGCTGTAATGCTTGAAATTTCTGTCGGTGATGATGGCCCGGGAGTGACGGAAACCGAAGCTGCTAAGATTTTTGAACCATTCTATCGTTCTGGAAATAACAACTCGGCAGAGACAGGTTTTGGAATAGGGTTGAGTCTTGTAAAATTGCTGGTAGATAAGCTTGGAGGTAAAATATCTGTTGGTAAAAGTAGTCAAGGCGGGTTTCTGCTTACGATACATTTACCTAAAGCGGAGGTTAGCGTAACCAAGTTGGCCGATAATCGGAATGAACATGAATTTTATGGGCATTTTGAAATATACGAATGTAATCTTCTTATTGTAGAGGATACACATGATATGCTGGAATTTTTATTGAAAAATCTAGGGTATAATTACAATGTTTTGGGAGCAACAAATGGAAAAGAAGCATTAAAAATATTACATAACAACACTATTGATATTATTATTAGCGATATTGTAATGCCCGAGATGGATGGTTTTGAATTGTTGAATGCAGTTCGTGCGGATAAGATGTTGTGTCATATTCCATTTATATTGTTATCAGCACAAAGCTCGGTTAATTCAAAGATAACAGGATTGGATTACGGAGCAGACGCCTATATTGATAAACCTTTTTCTTTAAGTCATATCAAGGCAACAATAGATAATCTTCTGAAAAACAGAAAGGTTCTGTTTGAGCGTTTTGCCAGTATGTCTAATTTGGAGTATGGTCAAGGAGAAATTAAACGTTCTGATCTTGAGTGGCTTGAACAAGTTAATGAGATTATTATCCGCAATTTTACGAATGAAAGTTTTACGGTTGACATACTTGCTTCAGAAATGGCTTTGAGTCGTTCTAATTTGCAACGTAAATTGAAGGGAGTTACGGGACTTCCTCCTATTGATTACATACGGCTTGTCCGATTGAAGTCGGCCGCACAGTTCTTGAAAGAGGGGAAATATCGAGTGAATGAAGTCTGTTATCTGGTAGGTTTCAGCAATCATTCTTATTTTGCTCGTTGTTTTCAGAAACAATTTGGAGTATTACCGAAAGATTATATGAAAGGTAGTTGAATTAAATCTGTTCTGTTTTTAAGATATTCACGGAAAAAGGAAAGAAAGAAAAGGGCCAAACAGAAAATAAACTGCATGAACAATTGCAAGAATATGCGTTTTTTCTTTTTATATTGTATTTATTTCCTTGAAATATGCAATATATGGCGTCACTAAACCATCGGTTTGGTGTAATCAAAGCTTCGGTTTGTTTAAAACAAACGCTCTCTTTGGTATAAACAAACCGTTGGTTCCTTTTAAAGGAAGCGGAACTAGGCTTTTGAAGAGGGTATTTAGCGCTATTTTGTCTTTTTCTATTGCTTATTTATAAATAGCAATCTGCTGCATTTCTTGTGAGATGATAGCTATTTGTACTTTTGATTGGCTACTTTTATTGCAACTTGTTTGCTAATAGTACCTATCTTATGTTATTTGCGAAATCTGTAACTCTAAATGGCGGGCGTTTTTCATGAAGTGCAAGGAAACGGCTCGAATGATGAAGAGCAGGACAAGTAAAATATGCAATTCTTCATGTTGGCACTTTTTTCAGCGATCAATGTCATTCTTCTTTTCTGTTCCGATAATTGGCCGGTGATGTTCCCAAATGCGCTTTTACGTATTTCCCGAAAAAGGACTGATTGGGGAAGTTGAACTCTTCGGCAATTTCCTTGATAGACTTTTCCGAACGTTTTAATCGGTATTTGATATGCTCCACGGTAGTTTCGTTAATCAAATCCAACGGAGTCCTGCCACACGCCTGCTTGATGACTTTCGAGAAATGCTTCGGAGTGTAGCAAAGCTCGTTGGCAAAATAACTCACCGAACGGTGCATACCCTTGTCCTTCGATAACAGTTCCATGAACTTCCGCAAAATATAATTCACCTGTTTGATGCCTTCTTTCGAACCTTCCGTATTGCCGGCGGCTTCCATTTCCTTATGAAGCTGCCCCATCATTTCGCAAAAGATAGCGGAAAAGAGATGTTGTATCACTTCTTTGTGGTAACAATGAGGCTCATCGTTTATCTTGGCTATAATTAAATCCCGGTAGAATCCGAAGACTGTTTGATCCTCCCCGTTGTCAACCGACTTCACCGGATTGTTGTGGATATGAATGGCAGTATTCCACGTTTCCTTTTCCATTTTAATAATACGTTGCAGGAAACGGGTAGAGAACCCGGCAAGCCTGACTTTATATTTAGGACTAAGCATCGTATGGCTGATAATCGTATTGGGTAGACCGAGCAGCAGCTCGCCCGCCTGCAACTTATAGGTCCGGTAGTTGACATCCAGCTGGATGCACCCTTCTATACAAACCGCGATGAGAAAACAATTCAGTTTGATTGTATCATTACTATAAGGAGTCCCCTCCAGACTGTTGACTATCGCAAAGTCATCATCAATATAATCAAGGACGTGCTGACTGTCCTTAAAATCTTCTATATCCACCGTTATAATGTTCTCTTTTTCCATGTTCTTTCCTTTTTTACTTTTTGCAAAGTTGGTGAATAATCGGGAAAACAGAATGTCCCATACTTCTTCAGATTTGTTTGATATGTCGTTTATTGCCAAATAGTTAGCTATAATAAACGTAAATGGCGAAAATAGGACATTTATGGAGGGAAATTGGTCACTCTTGCCTTGTTCTTTTCTCCTACTTTTGTCCAGGATTTAACAAAAGATCAAAAGAGAAAGTATGATTACAGTAAGCAAAAAATGGATACGGCTGATAGGGATTGTCGGTTGTACAGTGTGGATGGCATCTTGCAAGCAAGCATCGGATGCGGGAGTGAAATCTTCTTCTTATGCAGTAATGCAGATAGAAGCGGTGGATAAGGAATTTTCTTCTTCCTATTCGGCGAGCATACGTGGGCGGCAGGATATTGATATCTATCCGCAGGTGTCGGGAACGATTGAGAAACTCTGTGTGACCGAAGGACAAAAAGTGCGCCGCGGGCAATCGCTTTTCATTATCGACCAAGTGCCTTACAAGGCTGCACTGAAAACCGCCACTGCCAATGTGGAAGCAGCACGTGCCGCGCTGGGTACTGCCGAACTGACCTACAAGAGCAACAAAGAACTGTATGCGCAGAAAGTAGTTTCGGAATTCAGCCTGAAAACGGCCGAGAATTCTTATCTCACCGCCAAAGCTCAACTGTCGCAGGCCGAAGCCCAGGAGATCAGTGCCCGCAACAATCTCTCTTATACCGAAGTGAAAAGTCCCAGTGACGGAGTCGTAGGTGCATTGCCTTATCGTACAGGCGCATTGGTAAGTGCCAATATGCCCTATCCGCTTACTACGGTCAGCGACAATTCGGATATGTATGTCTATTTCTCCATGACCGAGAATCAGTTGCTTGCCCTCACCCGCCAGTATGGCGACATGGACGAAGCCTTGAAGAACATGCCGGAAGTGGAATTGCGCCTCAATGATAATTCGGTTTATGATAAGAAAGGTGTCATCGAATCCATCAGCGGCGTCATCGACCGGCAAACGGGTACTGTGGTGGCGCGCGTGGTGTTTCCCAACGAATCGCGGTTGCTTCATAGCGGAGCATCGGGCACGGTGGTAGTGCCGAGCATTTATAAAGACTGTATCGCCATCCCGCAGACGGCCACCGTGAAGATGCAGGATAAGACGATTGTATATAAGGTAGTGGACGGGAAGGCTGTCTCTACCCTGATAACAGTGGCCGAAAACAATGACGGACGCGAATATGTGGTGCTGGACGGACTGAAAGCAGGTGATGAAATCGTATCGGAAGGCGCCGGACTGGTGCGCGAAGGCACGCAAGTTAAATAAGAAGGAGATTGATTATGAAAGGAAATGTGTTTATAAAACGGCCGGTGATGGCTATCTCCATCTCTGTCCTGATTCTGGCCATAGGGCTTATTTCGCTCTTCACGCTGCCGGTGGAGCAATATCCTGACATTGCGCCTCCAACGGTATATGTAACTGCCAGTTATACGGGTGCCGATGCCGAGGCAGTGATGAACAGTGTCATCATGCCACTGGAGGAGAGTATCAACGGTGTGGAAGACATGATGTATATCAGTTCCAGTGCTTCCAATGCAGGTTTGGCTATTATACAAGTTTATTTCAAGCAGGGCACAGACCCCGATATGGCGGCAGTCAACGTGCAAAACCGTGTGGCTAAAGCACAGGGATTGCTTCCGGCTGAAGTAACGAAAGTCGGCGTCAGCACGATGAAGCGGCAGACCAGCTTCTTGCAGATTGGTGCTTTGGTCTGCACAGACGGTCGATACGATCAGACGTTCCTCGCCAATTACCTGGACATCAATGTCATTCCCCAGATTAAACGTATCGAGGGAGTGGGAGACGTGATGGAGCTGGGCGATACGTACAGTATGCGTATCTGGCTGAAACCGGAACGGATGGCGCAATACGGACTGGTTCCGTCGGACATTACCGCCATATTGGGTGAACAGAACATCGAAGCTCCTACCGGTTCGCTGGGCGAGAGTTCGAAGAATGTTTTCCAGTTTACAATGAAATATCGCGGACGCCTCAAAAGCGTGGAAGAATTCCGGAACACGGTTGTCCGTTCGCGGGAAGACGGTTCCATACTTCGCCTGCAAGATGTGGCAGAGGTGGAGTTGGGTACGATGACGTATAGTTTCCGCAGTGAAATGGACAGTCAGCCGGCCGTTCTTTATATGATATTCCAGACAGCTGGTTCCAATGCTACCGCTGTCAACAAAGAAATCACTGCGCAGATAGAGCGGATGGAGAAGAATCTGCCGGCAGGAACGGAGTTCGTCACGATGATGAGTTCCAATGACTTCCTTTTCGCTTCCATACACAACGTGGTGGAGACGCTGATTATCGCCATCATTCTGGTCATCCTCGTGGTCTATTTCTTCTTGCAGGATCTGAAGAGTACGCTGATCCCCTCCATCTCTATCATTGTGTCGTTGGTGGGTACGTTTGCCTGTCTGGTGGCTGCGGGCTTCAGTCTGAACATCCTGACACTGTTTGCGCTGGTGCTTGCCATCGGTACGGTGGTGGATGATGCCATTGTGGTGGTGGAGGCCGTGCAATCCAAGTTCGATGCCGGGTATAAGTCTCCTTACCTTGCCACGAAAGATGCAATGGGCGACGTGACGATGGCTATTGTCTCCTGTACCTGTGTATTTATGGCTGTGTTTATTCCTGTAACCTTCATGGGAGGTACTTCGGGCGTGTTCTATACACAATTCGGTATCACGATGGCAACTGCCGTAGGTATTTCGATGATTTCGGCTTTGACGCTCTGTCCCGCTTTGTGCGCCATCATGATGTGTCCGTCGGACGGAACCAAGAGCGCCAAGAGCATCAACGGACGGGTACGTGCAGCTTACAATGCTTCGTTCAATGCCGTATTGGGTAAATATAAGAGAGGTGTGATGTTTTTCATCCGCCATCGCTGGATGGTGTGGACTTCACTGGCTGTTGCCGTTGCCTTGCTGGTTTACCTGATGAGTACCACTAAAACAGGACTTGTGCCGCAGGAAGACCAAGGTGTCATTATGGTGAATGTCAGCATTTCACCGGGAAGCACGCTCGAAGAAACCACGAAAGTGATGGACCGCCTGGAAAATATCCTGAAAGATACGCCCGAAATAGAACACTATGCCCGCGTAGCAGGATACGGACTGATATCCGGTCAGGGAACTTCGTACGGTACGATGATTATCCGCCTGAAAGACTGGAGCGAGCGAAAGGGTAAGGAGCATAGCTCGGATGCTGTGGTGTCACGCCTCAACGGACAATTCCAGTCTATAAAGGAAGCACAGATATTCAGCTTCCAGCCTGCCATGATTCCGGGTTACGGTATGGGTAACTCCCTCGAACTGAACCTTCAGGACATGACGGGTGGAGAACTGGCTACGTTCTATGAAGCGGCTATACAGTTCCTCGGTGCTTTGAACGAGCGTCCGGAGGTAGCGATGGCGTATACATCGTATGCTATCAACTTCCCGCAGATATCGGTGGAAGTGGACGCTGCCAAATGTAAGCGTGCGGGAATTTCGCCGAGTGCGGTGCTCGATGCGGTGGGCAGTTATTGCGGTGGCGCGTATATCTCCAACTATAACCAGTATGGTAAAGTATATCGTGTGATGATGCAGGCTTCGCCTGAATATCGTCTCGACGAGCAGGCGCTGAATAATATGTTTGTACGCAATGGTACGCAGATGGCTCCGGTGAGCCAGTTCGTGACGTTGAAGCAAGTGTTGGGACCGGAAACGGCCAACCGTTTCAATCTTTACAGCACCATCACCGCCAATGTGAATCCTGCCGACGGTTACTCCTCCGGCGAGGTGCAGAAAGTGATTGAAGAAGTGGCTGCGCAATCTTTGCCGGCAGGCTACGGATATGAATATGGTGGTATGGCACGCGAAGAAGCAAGTAGTGGTGGTGCGCAGACGGTTTTCATTTATGCCATCTGTATCTTTCTTATCTATCTGATTCTGGCCTGTCTTTACGAGAGTTTCCTCATACCGTTTGCCGTTATCTTCTCCGTGCCGTTCGGGCTGATGGGGTCGTTCCTTTTCGCCAAAATACTCGGGTTGGAGAATAATATCTATTTGCAGACAGGTGTGATTATGTTGATCGGTTTGCTGGCTAAGACAGCCATTCTGATTACGGAGTACGCCATAGAACGTCGCCGCAAGGGAATGGGTATCGTGGAGTCTGCCTACTCTGCCGCACAAGTCCGCTTGCGTCCTATCCTGATGACGGTGTTGACGATGATCTTCGGTATGCTTCCGCTGATGTTCTCTTCCGGTGCAGGTGCCAATGGTAACAGTTCGCTGGGTACGGGTGTTGTGGGCGGTATGGCTGTCGGGACACTGGCATTGCTCTTTGTCGTTCCGGTTTTCTACATCATCTTTGAGTTTTTGCAGGAGAAAATCCGTAAACCGATGGAAGAGGAACCAGATGTGCAGGTGCTTTTAGAGAAAGAAAAGAGTGAAGTTGAACGCGAACGTAAATAAATGAAAGAAAGAATGAAGAAGAATATCATCACATTAGTTGCCATCAGTCTGTCGTTGAGCGGTTGTGGCATCTATACCAAATACGAACCCGCCACTGTCGTTCCCGACGATCTGTACGGCGGGGAAGTGGTGACCGAAGACACTGCCGGTCTGGGTAATATGGACTGGCGGGAACTCTTCACCGACCTTTATCTGCAATCCCTCATCGAAGTGGGATTGCAGACCAATACCGATTATCAGTCCGCCCAGCTCCGTGTGGAAGAAGCACAGGCCGTACTGATGTCCGCCAAACTTGCTTTTCTGCCCGCTTTTGCTCTTGCTCCGCAGGGAACAGTGAGCAGTTTCGATACGCAGAAGGCTACGCAGGCTTATTCGTTGCCCGTTACTGCTAGTTGGGAGTTGGACGTTTTCGGGCGTATGCGCAACTCCAAGAAACAGGCGAAAGCACTTTATGCTCAAAGCGAAGATTACCGTCAGGCAGTCCGTACACAGTTGATAGCAGGTATAGCCAATACCTATTATACCCTGTTGATGCTGGACGAACAACTCGACATCTCCCGTCAGACGGAAGAGGCATGGAAAGAAACCGTTGCGTCTACCCGTGCATTGATGAATGCGGGATTGGCAAACGAATCGGCTGTGTCGCAGATGGAGGCTGCCTATTATCAGGTGCAGGGTTCGGTTCTCGATTTGCAGCAGCAGATCAATCAGGTGGAGAACAGTCTTGCCTTATTATTGGCGGAGACGCCACGCAACTATGAGCGTGGTGTATTGGCAAAGCAACAGTTTCCTGCCGACTTCTCGATAGGGATTCCTGTACGGATGCTTTCTTCCCGTCCGGATGTCCGCTCGGCAGAACGGACGCTGGAAGCGGCGTTCTATGGCACCAATGCGGCACGTTCGGCTTTCTATCCTTCCATCACTTTGAGCGGGAGTGCCGGATGGACAAACTCTGCCGGGGCGATGATTATCAATCCGGGCAAGTTTCTCGCGTCAGCGGTAGGTTCGCTTACGCAGCCGCTCTTTAACAGAGGGCAGGTGGTGGCACAATACCGCATTGCCCGTGCGCAACAGGAAGAAGCAGCGCTCGGCTTTCAGCAAACGTTGCTCAATGCCGGTAGTGAGGTGAATGATGCGTTGATTGCCTATCAAACCAGTCAGGGAAAAAGAATCTTGCTGGATAAACAGATCACTTCCCTGCAAACGGCTCTGCGAAGCACTACTCTGTTGATGGAGCATGGTAATACAACCTATCTGGAAGTCCTTACCTCCCGGCAGTCATTGCTTAGTGCGCAACTATCGCAGACGGCCAATCATTTTACTGAAATACAAAGTTTAATTAACCTATACCGTGCTTTAGGGGGAGGTCAGGAATAAACTGTATCATACTCTCTGTTTTCTAATTTAATGAAAGAAGGGCTGCCGGAGAAGTGATTCTGTGGCAGCCCGTTTTGTAATCGGTCAATATACGGTGCATTGGCTTGCAGCCGGAAACTTCAGCCAGCATAAAGAAAGAATAATGATGGTATTATTATTGATCAGTCAGACCTTTCTTTTTCCTTTCTTTATATTGACTGGGCGTCTCTCCCGTATATTGCTTGAATGTCGTACTGAAATAACTCGGAGTGGTAAATCCGGTTTTCTCTGCAATTTCAGAGAAGGGCATATCCGTGCCGGATATCAATGTAATAGCTTTTTCTATACGGAGCTTACTGATATATTCGTTCGCTCCCATGCCTGTAAGTGCTTTCAGCTTGTTATAAAGCGAAGAACGCCCCAATCCTACTTCCTGGCAGATAAACTGGATGCCCAGGTTGGTATTATCTATATTTTCCTGGATGATACTATTCAGTTTAATCAGGAATGTTTCGTCTGTCAGGCTGATTGTACTTTCTTCCGGTGTGGGGATTAATCCTGCATTCAGATACCTTTTCTTGGTATATTCCCGGTTTTTCAACCGGTTGCGGATAAGTTCCATTAGCATTTCCACTTCGAAAGGTTTGCTTAAATATCCGTCCGCTCCATTCTTATAGCCGCTTATCAGGCTTTGCTTGTCATCCTTGGCAGTCAGCAGGATAACAGGGATATGGCTGATGGCAATATCCTCTTTAATCGTTTTGCAAAGCTCGTAGCCGTTCATCCGGGGCATCATCACGTCACTGACTATAATATCAGGGACATGGCTTCTGACCAGTTGAAGGGCTTCCACCCCGTCTCCGGCGATAATTATCCGTTTGAAGTATCCTTCGAACGTTCTTTTCAGAAAGTCTGTCATATCCGGATTGTCATCCACTACGAGAATAGTGTATGGAGTGGTATCGAATACTTCTTTTACGGATGGCAGCCCGCTGTTTTCATCCATCATCAACTCGTTCAGATAAGCTTTTGGCTCGCAGATGATTTCTTCCGGTTCCTGCCTCAACGGCAACTCAAAGAAAAAGCTGGCTCCGGTTTCTTCATTATCCTGTGCCCCGATAGAGCCGCCGTGTAGTTCCACCAGAATCTTGGAGTAGGACAAGCCGATTCCTGTTCCGCTCTGTTCTCCTGTTCCCTGGTAGAATCGGGTAAAGAGCTTGTGCGTATCCACTTGCTTCAGTCCGCATCCTTGGTCGATGACGGAGATACGCACCCGGTTTTCTTCAGGCAGCAGTTCCGAAGCAATCGTTATTTCCGTGTCCTGCGGACTGTGTTTCAAGGCATTGATAAGCAGGTTACTTAAGATAATCTCGCATTTGTCCTTATCGAAACTGACTTTCTCTATCCGTGGGTCGAGCTGATAGCGGATATGCACATTCTTTGCTTCCCCCTCACTGATAAAATCCTGCGAAACGTGTTCAATCCATTGATTGAGCGGATGAGGCTGAATTTGCAGTTTACTCTCCCCTACTTCCATTTTCCGCACGTCGAGCACCATATTAATCAAGTTCTTCATCCGTTGTGCCTGCCGGTAGATGGCTTTTAATGGCAGATATTGGCTGTCTCCGGAAGAGAGCGACTTCAAAATCTGATTGAGTGGCGCATGAATCAGCGTCAGCGGAGTCCGTAGTTCGTGGCTGATATTGATAAGAAAACGTACCTTTTCCTCGTACATCTGTTTCTCATGCTCTTTCATCGCCCATTTCAGTTTTTCCTGATTACGTTTCAATGTTCTGCGGAAAGTTTCGATGATTATGGTGGCAATGAGAATGGTGCAACCGAGAATGAACCACCACGTCCGATACCATGGCGGGAGTACGGTTAGTTCTAGTATTTTCTGGTTGGGAATCCAGCTGCCGTCTTTCGCTGTGCATGAAGCCATAATTTTGTAATTGCCCGGTGGTAACGACCGGATTACCAATTCCGGCTGGTACGATTCGATATACTGGTCGTTCAGCCCCTCTATCCGATAGCGGTAGACTTTCTTACGGAAGATATCTTCTTCTTTCGACATGATTCGGATGGTGATATTGCTGTCCCATGGGACAGAGATTGCTGCCGGATGACTATATAGCTTGTTCTGTGCAGGCTCACCATTGATGATAATATCCAACAGTTGCAGTTCCGGCATTTCCGATGTATTCAGCAGCAGCTGGCCGTCAATGCGCAGCATACCCTTTACACCGCCGATATAGACATCCCCCTCATTGTTTACCAACCGGGCGTTGGGCAGATATTCGTTTTGGATAGCTCCGTTCGACTCTCCGAAGAGAACGAACTTCTGTTCCTGTATAAGCCAGGCGAAAAGCAGATTATCCGCACCTATCCATACTTTGCCCCTCTGGTCGCATTGCACCATGTTGACTTCGGTAAACAGGTTGGTAGGGATGTGCGTCTGCTTTTGGGAAACGGGGTTGTAGTGGATAAGGCCAAAATTGCTTCCTATCCAGAAATCACCGTGCTCGTCGTGTGACGCCGAACTGATTACGGTATCCTGATAACATTCGAAGGTTGTTTTCAGCAAGGAATCCCCGTCATGCAGTTCGTAGATATGTTTGAAGTCGTTGATATAAGTCCGATTGTTCTCGTGCTTGAAGGGGACGAGCGTGCCGACAATACTTTTCCCTTCTTCTCCGGTGACCTTGTCGAATTTCTTTTCTTTCAGGTGATACTGGTAGACATGGTCGCCCAGTAATAACACGGTGTTGGGGGTGTTCTGGTATAAGTTGACCGATTTTCCCCGGTTACAAAGTTGCGTCGTCGTTTCTTTGTCGACAATGGTAAAAGGTTGTTTCTCCCCGGTTGCGGGATTGAATACAAATACTCCTTTGGAGAAAAGGGAAATCAGTAGTTTTCCGGGAGTGAATCCGCTGATAAACGCTATTTTATCGTTCCAAGTAGAAAGATAATGGGTGAATTTCTCGATACGCGGGTTAAAGAGGTTGATACCGCCGCCGTCCGTACCAATCCAGATACTGTCGGGCGATTGGCGGTAAAGGCTTCGCACGGTGCTGTTGCTTAGTCCGCGGTCGTTGCCGGGGACTACGTCGGTGTAGGTTTTCATGAACACTTCCCGGATGCTAATCAATCCGTTGCAGGTGCTTCCTGCCCATATATTGTTGTTGTGGTCGTTGTGCAGGCAGAGAATGGAGTTGGCGGGGAGAGAGTAGTTTTCACGTCCCGGGATATATTCCAGTTGGGAGATTTCTCCGGTTTCGGGGGTGAGGATATTGATTCCGCCGCCGTCCGTTCCTATCCACAGTTGCCCTTCCCTTTCGGCGAGGCTTAGGACGATGTCGTTACTGAGGGCGGAGTTGCGGGTGGAGTACGAAGCCAGTAGTTTGCCGTCGTATGAGTAGCAGCGTAGTCCGCCGCTGTAAGGGGCAATCCATATTCTTTTCCGGCTGTCGGTCATCATAGTGGTAATTTCCGGCCCGCAGTCGAAAGGGGGGCGTCTGTGCTCTCCGGTATGCAGATCTACGAGGTATATGCCTGTCCAACGGCTGCAACAAAGCAACGTCTTTGAATCCCACATACTGATAGCGTTGATTTTAAAAGAGTTGGCGTTGAAATATTGCAGAAGCCGGAGAGAAGAATCGTCATAACTATATTTGTAAATCCTGTCCTTGCCGCCGAAGAGGATTCCGTCCGGGACAAGGCAGAAGGAATAGGCGGTGATATTCTTCCCGTCCTCGTCCGTGGGGAACGTGAAGTCGTTGCTCTGCTGCTGGTAGCGGGCAATACCTTTTTCAGTCAGTACCCAGATATTGTGTTGCTTGTCTTCGGCAATCTGATAAATCAGGTTGTGGAGAAGCGAGTTCGGGTCGTTTGCCTGGTGTTTGTATCTTTTCAGTTCGTGCCCGTCGAACTTTCCCAGTCCCGATTTGGTGCCTATCCATACGAATCCTTGCTCATCCCGGAGAATACAGCGCACGTTGGACGGCAGCCCTTCTTTCAGAGAGATTTGTTTAAAGTAATAGTGTTCTGCCCGGAGAGGGAGAACACCGATTAACTGTATGATAAAGAAAAGGCTTGACAGAACAGCGTATTTTGTTTTCATGTGAAGCAGGTTTGTTTGTGATGACAGATGCCTTCTTTATAGAACGGTCAACCTGTCTCCTTTTAAAGTGATTTCGTATTTCTTCTCTTTTACGGTCTTGAACTTGAGCGTCTTGTCTCCGTATCTTACGTTGCAGGGAACCCCGGATTTGGAATGAATGATAGCTTTCTCCAGTTGTCCCTCTTTCCAGGAGACAGAAACCTCAAAATTCCCTTTGGCGCAGATTCCGCTTATCGAGCCGTTTGCCCAGGCATCCGGCAAAGCGGGAAGAAGTTGGATGAATCCCATGTGGCTTTGCAATAACATCTCGGTTATTCCTGCCGTACCGCCGAAGTTTCCGTCTATCTGGAAAGGCGCATGGGTATCCCAGAGGTTATCCAACGTACCGTTTTTCAACAAATTGCCGTACAGTTTATACGCATGGTTTCCGTCTTGCAGTCGTGCCCATTGGTTGAGTTTCCAACCCATGCTCCAGCCGGTAGCGCCGTCTCCGCGATGTTCCAGTACCACTTTGGCTGCCTGTGCAAGTTCGGGGGTAGTCACGGGAGAGATGGTATGTCCCGGATGCAATCCGAACAGGTGGTTGACGTGCCGGTGTTCATCTTTCGGATCGTCTATGTCGGTAGACCATTCCAGTAACTGGCCGTAGCGTCCTATGCGGTACGGAACGAGTTTGGTCAATACGTTTTCCCATTGCTTGCGCTCTTTGGCGTCCGTTCCGAGTACCTTGCTTGCCTGGATAGCGTCCAGTAATATTTCACGTACTACGGCATGCGCGAAAGTGACTCCCTCGTCCACCGGACCGTGTTCGGGAGAGGTGGAAGGCGCGGCGGTGTAAGTCCCGTCGGGCTTGTGCCACAAGTGGTCTACCGCAAACTGTGCGCTGCTTTTGATAAGGTCGTAGCCGATTTCCTTTAAGAATTTCGTGTCACGCGTATAATCATAATACTCCCATATATGCGTTGCCAGCCACGGACCGGCAGTAGGATTCAGGTTCCATGCCATAGATTTGCTGGATAAGGGAGCTGTGAATCCGAAGATATTGGCAGAGATGGACGCTGTCCACCCGCGGGCGTTGAAATAGGCTTGCGCTGTTTTCTCGCCAGGTTTTACCAGACTACGTATAAAGTCTATCAAAGGCCATGTACATTCCGGAAGATTGGTGGGGCACGCAGGCCAGTAGTTCATTTGAATGTTGATATTATTGTGGTAATCTACCCGCCACGGGCCGTCGGTATTGTTGTGCCACAATCCTTGCAGGTTGGCGGGCATATTGCCGGGGCGTGAACTGGCTATGAGCAGGTAACGTCCGAACTGATAGTATAATTGTTCGAGCTGATAGTCCGGCGTACCTTTCTTATAGTTAGCCAGTCGTTTGTAGGTCGGCAGGTTGGGACTGCCGATTTCCTGATTAATTTCAAAACGTACCCGATTGAACAGTGCGGTATAATCGGCTTCGTGATTACGATAAAGCTCGTCATAACCTTTTTTCAGGACATTGTTCATCATAGCCAGAGTCGTTTGTGACGGGTCGTTGCCGACGTAGGCTTTCGGGTCTTTGAAGTCCGGGGCAAAGTTCATCTTATAATCGGTGTCTGCCGTAAGCAGGAATACCACTTCGTCAGCATCCTTCACAATAATCCGGTCGTTTTCTGCTTTCAGTGTTCCCCCTTTGTGGATAGCTTTGATTCGGAAAGCGAATTTCATTCCGTTGTTATTGAGAACTCCGGTATATACTAATCCGTCGTTTCCATCTGCTTCCAGATGGCTTTTTGCTTCGTTGTTGGGACAATAGCTAAGCACAAGATTCTGTTTTCCGCCTTTGTCGGCAGTAAACTTCATGACCATGACACTGTCCGGATAGGATATGAAATATTTTCGTTGATACCGTATCCCGTCCTTATCGAATTGCACCACGGCCATAGCCGAATCCAATGACAGGATGCGGCGGTAATTGCTCATGTTGATTTCGCTGAGTCCGGTTTCCACATAAAGTTCTCCCATCGTGGTAAAAGCACCGAAGCGGAACGGAGTCTCGTCTTTTTCTTCATAAGCTCCCAGCCCGTTGAAGTTTTCTTGTGTGAGATACCCCGCCTTTTGGGAATCTCCGTCCAGAAAAGCCTGTCGTATTTCTTTCAATACACCTGCCGACTGTTTGTTTACATTCCAATAATATTCGGCGCCTTTGGCAGTATTCGGTCCACCTTTCCAAAGCGTCTTTTCATTCAGTGTGATTCGTTCCGCGGATATGGAGCCCATGATATTTGCTCCCAGACTACCATTCCCGATGGGTAGCGAACGGCTTTCCCATGTCTTGTCCGGATTCGCCCCTGTGCCCGAAGCGCGTAGCCAGACAGCTTGTCCGTCGAGATTGTTGGGAGTGTCGAACCATATGGAAAGTCCTTGTGTATAATCCACCGTTTCTATTGATGATGCAGTGAGTGAAAAGAGAGTGCAAAAAATAAGGAAGCAGAGTTTCTTCATAAGATGTATTATTTATAAGGAATGTGATGTGCAAAGGTATTGTTTTTTTAGGATTTCAGCGAACGGCCCGCTTTCGATTATAACCAATAAGCTTTTAAAAATCACCAAAAGTGCTTCTTTGTGTAGGTAGTAAGATGTTTCTAATGAGAAACTGTATGACGAAGGGCATAAGGACCTCATTGTAATATCGACCAAAATGAACATGTTTATAGATAAGGTCCGTAAGAAAGCAACAATGATGAATCCATTTCCTGTGGCAGCCCGCTTTGTTTCAATAATGCAACTTTCTTTATGACAGTTATTACCTAAACAGTTTCTACTATAAATCTCATCCGGCTAATAGCATGAAAAAATAAAAGGATTTATGTCTGTCACTTCAATGCGGCAATCTTTCAACTTTCTTTCCCTTTCTTTGTTCTTTCTGCTGAAATATGCTACTTTTGTATTAACCTCATAGATATGAGAACTAAAGAAAGTAACAAATCATGGAAGAAGTAAAAAGAATCCCTTATGGAGTTTCCAACTTTGTGGAAGTGGTGGAGCAGAACCAATATTACGTGGATAAAACGATGTATCTGCCTTTGTTGGAAGAGCAACCCAGTAATTTGTTCTTTATCCGTCCCCGCCGCTTCGGCAAGAGTATCTTTCTGAGTATGCTCCGGGCTTATTATGACATCGCTCAAAGAGAAAAGTTCGATAAACGCTTCGGCAATCTATGGATAGGCAGTCGCCCTACACGGCTGCAAGGGACTTTCCAGATACTCTTTCTTGACTTTTCCCGTGCCAGCGGTGGTAGTGGTACGTTGGCCGAGAACTTCGACCGTTATTGCTGTATGGTCATGGATTTGTTCGGTATGTCCTACGAATCTTATTATTTTCCGGGATTTGCTCAGGAGATGAAAACACAGCCCGATTTTGTAAGTAAACTGAATTATCTGAATCTTCATGCGGCTGAAACCGGAGCGCATCTTTATCTTATCATTGATGAATATGATAACTTCACCAATGTGGTGTTGAATGAGCAGGGCAAGGAAGTCTATCATGCGCTGACCCATGCCAGCGGCTTTTACCGTGAAATCTTCAAGAAGTTCAAAGGTATGTTTGAGCGCATCTTTATGACCGGTGTCAGCCCCGTGACGTTGGACGACTTGACTAGCGGATTTAATATCGGTTGGAATATCAGTACCAAGCACCAGTTTAATATGATGCTGGGATTCAGTGAAACGGATGTGCGTGAGATGCTCCAATACTATAAGGATGCCAGACAGTTGCCGGGCAATGTGGATATAAGTGCGATGATAGAGGAAATGCGTCCGTGGTATGACAATTATTGTTTTGCCGAAGAAAGTCTGGAACGTGACCCGAAGATGTTCAATTGTGACATGGTGCTCTATTATTTGCGCAACTATATGGATTTGGGCAAATCACCCAAAGAGATGATAGACCCCAACACCCGTACTGACTACAACAAGATGAAGAAACTCATCCGTTTGGACAAATTGGACGGTAATCGCAAAGGCGTGTTGCGCAAAATCACCGAAGAGGGGCAGATTATCACCACATTGACGACTACCTTTCCCGCTATTGATATCACCAAGCCGGAGATTTTTCCCAGTCTGCTCTTTTATTACGGTATGCTTACCATCACTGCTACTCGGGGCAACTATCTGGTGTTGAGTATTCCCAATAATAACGTGCGTAAGCAGTATTACGAATTTCTGTTGGAAGAATATCAGGATAACCGGCATATCAATCTGAATGACCTTGGCTTGATGTATTATGAAATGGCTTACGAAGGTCATTGGCGTGAAACGATGGAATTTATTGCTCATGCCTACAAGGAAAACTCTTCCGTGCGAAGCTCCATCGAAGGCGAGCGCAACTTGCAAGGCTTCTTTACTGCTTACCTGAGTACAAATGCCTATTACCTGATAGCTCCGGAACTAGAATTGAATCACGGTTATTGTGACCTGTTTCTTATGCCTGACTTGATACGCTATGACGTGAAGCACAGCTATATCATCGAACTGAAATACCTCTCCACCAAGGATTCCGAAGCGAAAGCCGAAGCCCAATGGCAAGAAGCTGTAGAGCAAATAAAAGGTTATGCCGTTGGTGCTAAGGTGCGTCAGATGGTGCACGGAACCGAGTTGCATTGTATTGTGATGCAGTTTCGCGGATGGGAACTGGAACGGGTGGAGGAAGTCATGCAGAAATAAGCTCAATTTATACTGTCATTTCTCATTTTAGGCAAAATATATCTGTAATTCCCTTATTTCAACAAAGAGTTGTCTGATTGCCAGACTTTGTATGATAAACTAATTTATGCGCTAAATCTATATATTTAGCTTGGTAGGCATATATACTCACCACGTGGGCTTATGGTTGCTTACCTGTGGACTGGAAATATTTTAGACAGAAGAACATAAGAACAAAAGATAAAGCAGTTATGTGTAATTATTATTGTAATAAAATAAGTATTAAAGATGACTCAACCTATTAAAATAGGTAAACAAATTTCTTAAACATTCCAAACGAAGAGTATGATTCTGTAATATATTGATATATAGATATTTATCTTTTATCTTTTTCCCTTTAAAACCAACGACCTGTTGCACACCGAGAAACAAAGTGTTCGACACCGAGAAACACATCGTTTCTCGGTGTCGAACAAATCGATAGATAAGGCTCGGAGTATAGAATAAACAAATCGTCCGTCTTTTTCTATTTTATGGATTATTCCATAGATATATGCATCAATATATATTCCCATAATTACCCTATTGCATCTGAAATGTAATATTATAGAGTATGGTACCGATTTTAAACTAATTTTTTGAAAAACAATCATTCCCCCCGATGAAATGGTTTGATTTGGTGAAAAGTGAATATTTAATGGCTATTTTTAAAATAACTCTTTTTAAAAGCTACCCTACCTTTGTGACAAGAATGTTAGTCGGAAAAGTTATCCCGGTTCTTCATTCTTAAATCTAATGCCTGTGAGATTTATTTTGTTAGCTAATAGAAATATGAATCTTTATTATTAAATGTAGTATTATGAAAAAAAAGAAGCTTATGAAGAAACAAAGCTGCTTTGTTGTTCTTTTGATGATGCTCCTGTTATTTCCTTCGGGAGCGTTTGCGCAGCAACAAATGATTAAAGGACAAGTGGTGGATGATAAGGGGGAAACCATTATTGGAGCTACGGTCATGGTAAAAGGGGCAAAAGAAGGTACGTTGACCGATATTGACGGTAACTTTTCTGTCAAAGGTAAAGTCGGCAATACCTTATCTATCTCTTATGTCGGTTTTTCTCCACTCGAAGTAAAAGTGACAAAACTTGAAGGTAATCGTTTCATACTAAAGGAAGATTCAAAACTTCTTGATGAAGTCGTTGTGGTAGGTATGGACAAGCAGAAACGTAATACCATTACGGCTGCTGTGTCTACTGTAAGTTCAGATGCTATTGTCAACCGCCCTGTAACCGACCTGACCAGTGCCCTTCAAGGTAACGTAGCCGGTTTGAATTTCGCTACAGATGCAGTAGACGGTGGTGTAGGTGGTGAAACGGGTGCTGATATTAAGTTCAATATTCGTGGTGTAGGTTCCATCAATGGTGGTGAACCATACGTATTGGTGGATGGAGTAGAACAGAGCCTGCAAAATGTAAATCCCGCTGATATTGAAAGTATCAGTGTGCTGAAAGATGCTTCGGCTGCTGCTGTTTATGGAGCTCGTGCCGCTTATGGTGTAGTATTGGTTACTACTAAAAGCGGACGGTCGGAAAAGACACGCGTTACTTATCAGGGGACAGTGGGTTTCAGCTCACCTATTAATATGCCGGAAATGATGAATTCTCTTGAGTTTGCACGGTATGTGAACGAACGGAATGACAATGATGGTGTGAAACATAAAATCTCTGATGACCTTATTAAAAAGATGGAAGGATTCATGGCAAATCCCTATTCTGCAGAGTTCCCGGGTATAAATGCTAACCAGAATGGTACAGACTGGGCTTCTTCAATGGATGCTGTGTATGCTAACACTGACTGGTTCGATTATTACTTTAAAGATGCCGCTATCCGTCATTCACACAATTTAAATGTGACGGGAGGTTCGGATAAATTCACCTATTATGTAGGTTTAGGCTATACTTATCAGGAAGGTTTGCTTGATAAGGTAGATGATAATCTAAGCAAATATAATGTGAATACGAAATTCCAGCTAAAGGCTAATGATTGGTTGAAATTCAATTTCAACAATAATATAACGCTGAATATATTGAAACGTCCGATGGCGAATCAAACTATTTTTTATGGAACACTTGGTCAGACCATACCGAATGCTCCTACCCATTATCCGATTGAATCGGAGTATAACGATGCGTCGGAATATCGCTATCTGAAAGAATCTCATTATGTAGAAAACCGCATTTCAGATGCCATGTCTTTCGCGGCTACTATTACTCCGTTGGAGGGATGGGATATTGTAGGGGAAATGAAAGTTCGTTTTGATGTCGAGGATAACAGTTTCAAGCGCGGATATCCTACTTACGAAAAACCTGACGGTGAATTGAACGTAGAAAAGAATACCAAGCAGGGATATGTATATCCGGGAATGGACTGGAAAAATTCGAAATGGGGATCTTATACTCGTGGCAATGCATTTGATTATTATCTTTCTCCAAGTGTGTCTTCATCTTATACTCATCAATGGGGTCAGCACTTCTTTAAAGCAATGGCAGGTTTTCAGATGGAATTACAGGAGAAATCTAACGGTTACACCTATAAAGATGGTATGTTGGGTACTGATATTTATTCATTTGCCAATGCCAATGGTAAATTATATGGTTTTGAGGACCGTACCCACTGGGCTACGATGGGTATGTACGCCAAATTGAATTGGAATTATCAGGAGACGTATTTCTTGGAGTTCAGCGGGCGTTATGACGGATCTTCCCGTTTTGCTCCGGGAAATCGTTGGGGATTTTTCCCTTCTTTTTCTGCCGGTTATGACATAGCTCGTACAGACTATTTCAAAGCATGGAAACTTCCGTTTTCCCAATTGAAAGTGCGTCTTTCCTACGGACGTTTGGGAAATCAAAATGGTGCCGGACTGTATGATTATCTTGGGGTAATGGATTTGGTTGCTGATGCGTCCAGTGCCTGGTTATTGCCGGGAGTGAATACTACTCCTTCCAAAGGTTTGATAGCCAACACACCTAAAATGGTCAGCCCCTATATCACTTGGGAAAAGGTGGATAATGCCAATCTTGGTATTGACTTGATGTTGCTGGATGACCGTCTTTCTATTACTGCTGATATTTATCAGCGTACAACACGTGACATGATTGGTCCGGCTGAAGCAATTCCGGCCGTTGGCGGTATCAGTAAAGACGACCGTGCGAAGATAAACAATGCAACGTTACGCAATCGTGGTTGGGAGTTATCCGTACACTGGCAGGATAAATTGAAGTGTGGATTTAGCTACGGTGTAGGATTCAACGTATTCAACTATAAAGCGGTGGTTACGAAATATAATAATCCGGAAGGATTAATTTTCAACAATCATACCGGTCTGGCACGTAATAGAGGTTATTATGAAGGTATGGATCTCGGAGAAATTTGGGGATATCAAGCTGATGACCTCTTTATGAGTAACCGTGAAGTAGATGCATATCTCAAAACGGTAGACCTTAGCTTCTTCAAGTCAAACGACAGATGGCAAAGGGGTGACCTGAAGTATATCGATTCGGATAATGATGGAAAAGTAGATCCGGGAAAAGGTACATTAGCAGATCATGGCGACTTAAAGGTGATTGGTAATACTACTCCCAAATACTCTTTTGGTATAAACTTGAATGCAGGATATAAGGGATTCGAAGTCTCTGCTCTTTTCCAAGGGGTGGCGAAGAGACAGTTCCCGATGGCGGGTGCTACTTACCTCTATGGCGGAAACTGCTATTTCAAAGAGCATCTTGACTATTTTAACGCTCAACATCCGGGCGGATATTTACCACGTTTGACAGAAAACGCGAAAGATAAGGAAGCGAACATGGGCTATAACACTACTCGTTATTTGCTGAATGCGGCCTATATGCGTCTGAAGAACCTGATGGTTTCCTATACGTTTAAACCTCAATTGGTGCAGCATATAGGTTTGAGTGCTCTGAAGGTATATTTTACTTGTGATAATTTATTCACAATATCCAAGTTGCCGCAACAATTCGACCCCGAAACACTCAATCAAGTGAACGGATGGGTAGGAGGCAGTAATGAAGCTGCTCCGGCACTTACTTCACCTTTGAACGCGAATGGTAACGGTAGAGTTTATCCGATGAACCGGAATTTTGTATTTGGTATTGACGTCACATTTTAATTAGAGAGGAACTATCATGAAAAAGAAAATATTTATTTTAACTGCTTTGATGGGGCTGATGCTGTCTGCTTGTTCCGATTTTCTAGACAGGAAGCCGTTGACGATGCCCGAAAATGAAACCTTTCTGGCAAGTCGTGAACAGTTAGAGAATTACATTAATGCTTTGTATAGGTCATTGCCGGCTCCGACACAATTCGGAATGAGTGTCAGAGGCGAAGAAGTGAATAGTGATAACATTTTGGCTGAAAAATATGATAAACGCCTGAATGGTGAAAATAATCAGTTTAGTGGTTCGTCTGATTGGGAAAAAGGGTATCAGAACCTGCGTAATGTAAATTACTTCTTCCATTATTACAAGGTTCCCGAAGGACTGGAATCGGATGAAGTTCTTTCCCTTCGGGGCGAAGCCTATTTCTTGCGTGCTTATTGGCATTTTTATCTGCTTACTCGTTTTGGAGATATACCGTTAATGGATGATTTTTGGGATGAAAATGCAACGGTTGCCGGTTTACAGAAACCAGCTTCCAAGCGTTCGGATGTCGCCCGCTTTATATTGAATGATCTCAAGGCGGCTATCGGTCAAGTTCCCGAAGCACGGTCAAGTCTGTTTGCCCGCAGCAAATATTCAGGATTGCGTATTAATAAGGAAACAGCTACGCTCTTGGCTATGCGGGTGGCACTTTATGAAGGTTCATGGGAGAAATACCATAAGGGGACGAAGTTTGCCACAGAAGATAATTCCACGGAATTTTTTCAGGAAGTGTTAAAGTGGGGTGATGAACAACTTTTCCCTGCCAAGCTTGCCTTGAATACGGAGGAGACCGATAAGGAATTTGTGAATACAGAAGATGCTTTTGCGCACTTATTCAATAAGAAGGATCTTTCACAGATTCAGGAAGCTGTTTTTTGGAAGAAATACTCGGTAGCTGATGGTGTCTTTCATAAGTTGGGAGGTTTGCTCGCTTCGGGTGCAGTAGATGGACAAGGTCCTTCAGGACTGTCAAAATCATTGGTGGATAACTACTTGAATGCTGACGGAACTTTTATTAATCCGAAAGATGAGAAGTATAAAGATTTTAACGAGATGTTTAAAGACCGGGATGCGAGGCTTCTTGTTACGGTAATGCACTCTGGTCCCGATTGTAAATATCGTGCCAGTTCCGCTTCTAATAAACCGATGAATGTAAGGGCTTATGACGCAACTGGTACCGAGGAAGATATGAAAGAGAAGAATAAGGATATTGTTTCTCCTAATTTGAATGGTGACGGTAACAGCAAAAGCGTTACAGGATTCCATATCAGATTGGGTATTGATACAACTTATGTGAAAGATGATAGTGAAACGGCTATTATTCTGTTCAGATATGCAGAAGGATTGCTTTGTTATGCGGAAGCAGCGGCGGAATTGGATCGTTGTGACGACAATGTATTGAATAAAACATTAAAGCCGTTACGCGAAAGAGCAGGTGTGACATATGTAAAACCGACGAAGGCTGACCCGAATTTTCCATTTACGGGGCTTACTCCGATATTGCAGGAAATCCGTCGTGAAAGACGTTCGGAACTGTCTCTTCAGGGATTCCGTTTGGACGACCTGATGCGTTGGGCGGTAGCAGGAACACTGAAAGGACAATATGGTCGTGGCAGAGGTGCATATCTGGGCGAAGATGGTGTGCTCTACAAGAGTTTCGCACCTAAGGGGCGTGAGTCGTTGAAGTTAGTGCTGAAAGATAATGATGGGTGGATGGATCCATTGCAACAATATCTGCCTCAAGGATACCTTTTCGACCTGAACCGGGATTATTTATTGCCAATACCACCGGATGAATTACAATTAAATCATGAGTTGAAGCAAAATCCGGGTTGGGGAGATGTTAGCGAATAAGTATCTCAATTTAATAAACCATACTATTATGATAAAAAAAATACTATATACATTTTTACCTGTTTGCCTGTTGACGATAGGCTTTGCAGGTTGTGACGACGATGTGATGGATCCATTGCCGGAAACTGTACCTTTGATAGTGGAGGCAAGTGCGAAGAGTTTCGTGATGGGCGAAGAATTGACTCTTACTTTGAAAGTGAATGATGCCAAGAATCCGGATCGTGTGACAAATGAAGACTTTGATGTTTATCTGACCGCCAAAAACGGAGAAGTGGATGCTTCGAATACTGCATTCAAGAAATTTCCCTCAATGGTTACATTTCCGAAAGGGGTAAGTTCGTTTGATATAAAGCTACCGATTATAGAGAGCGGCCTTAAACCAAAAGAGAAATTGTATGTGAATGTGACATCTTTTGTACGTGGCTATACAGTAACTGATCCTACCCAATCTATTGTCATTTCTGATCTCCATTATACGATGGTATCATTAAAAAACAATTCGGATAGGGTAATCGATGAAGGTGACGAGTTTACTATTCGGGCGGAAGTTCCTGTTCCCGTGACAGATGATATGGATATTAATATCACTGTGCCTGAAGAACAAAAAGCTTTTTATGTAACGTTACCCCCTGCTACATTGACAATAAAGGCGGGCGATAAATTGGGAGAAGTGAAGGCTAGAACGAAACATAATACAGAACCTACCAAGACTGAAACGTTAACTCTGAATTTTACGACTGTTTCTGTCATTCATCCGTTGGATAACGAGACGTTGGAAATTACGATGAAGGATCTTGAAGCTGAAAAAGGAAGTGAACTTGATGATGAACGATGGGTTTATGAACGTCCGGGAATCTTGTTTGCTTCAAGTGGTAGATTAACTAAGGCTCAACAAGTATATGGTAGTGATAAAGTTCTTGAGATGGCAGAAATGACTGCACATCCGAATACGGCTTTAGCTGATAAAGGTTGGAAGTTCTACAATGCATGGGAATTTCATGGTTGGGAGAGTAATTGGGATATGTCGAATAATAAAAACGAGTTTGAAAATAAAGTACCTCTTTGTTTCGCTGCTCGTACTGTTAAAACCGTACAAAACCATGCAGGTGTTGATGTTCAGAAATATTCTAAGATTACTGATGAGGGTTATTTGAGGATGATGCAGATGAAAATAGAGACTAAAGAGCTAAATCCTAATGGTGTCGCAACAGGTAATGTGAGAAAGTACGGTACTGCTGCTTACCATGCATGTGGAATTGATAATGCTAATTGGAAGTCAAATACTATGATTATACATGAAGGTTGTAGAATGGAAATCCGTGCTCGTCTTCTTGGGGAAAGAAATGGCTTTAATATGGCTATTTGGTTGATGTCTGATGATGGAGCGACTCAGCCGACTTATTCTGAAGTTGATATTCTTGAAAATCCAGTAGGACCTGCAAGTGGAAATAGAGCACATCAAACATTCCACGGTGGACCTACTGCTACTGAAAAAAAGAGTAAGACTGCTAATAATTCAATAAATATGAATAACTGGAATATTTATTGGATGGAATGGCGTTCCGATACAGAAATAGCATTAGGTATAAACGGTGAAGAAACGGTGTGTCTGAAGAAAAGTGAATGGACTGAAGATGAATGGACGTTCTCAAATGCAAAGAATTCCAAAGGGTTGAGATTCATTCTTACCATGGGAGCACCTAGTCCATGGGCGCTTGGAAAAGATAGTGGAACTGAAATTAATGGCGTATGGACACCTAATGAGGGCTCCAACTGGGATTCCGGTTTTGCTAGCTATAATAATTATGTTCGAGATAAGGATAACCCCAATATCCCTCGTATGGAAATTGATTGGGTACGTGCTTATATTAATAAAGCTTCAATAGAAGAATATGAGGGAAGTGCAAAGATTAATAAGACTAAGTTCTATTAATCATTAACCTCTCCTATCTCCTAATTAAATTTTCGCAAGTGCCTTATTCAGTCTTCAATAAAAAGGGGCAAAGAGGTACTTGCGATTTTTTTAATAAATAAACTGACTGTCAAACCATGACGAAATACATCTTAATCATTTGTATGCTGTTTGCATCCATATCGGGTGCATGCGCGGACAACTTGACATCACCCCCTGTTTCAATAGTTCCCCGTCCGGTGCAGGTCGTGCCGGGCGAGGGTAACTTCACCTTCTCCGCCCGAACCTTGTTTTCGGTAGAGAACCATGAGCAGGCTGTCATCGTCCGCAACTTTATAAACTTATTCAAGAGAAGTTCGGGAATAACCCCACAGTTGGCAATAGGTAGCAGTGAGAAGAGTCATGTCCGTTTTACGACTGACTCTTCTTTAAAAAGCGAAGCCTACCAGTTGGAGATTACTCCGGAGCAGATACAAGTAAAAGCATCGGATATAAAAGGCTTTTTCTATGCATTGCAGACCATCCGCCTGCTGTTGCCGTCGGCTGTCGAAGGCAACCGTCGGGTTGAGAATATCCAATGGAGCATTCCCGCGGTAACCATTCAGGATGAACCGCGCTTCGGCTATCGGGCATTGATGCTGGATGCCGCCCGCTTCTTCATTCCCAAAGAGAACGTGTTGCGTATCATCGACTGCATGGGCATGCTCAAAATCAATACGCTTCATTTCCACCTCACGGATGATAACGGCTGGCGGGTAGAAATCAAGAAATATCCCCGCCTGACGGAAGTGGGCGCATGGAGAGTGAACCGTATGGATGTTCCTTTCTATTTCCGCCGTAACGCCGAACCGGGAGAACCCACTCCTATCGGAGGATTCTATACGCAGGAAGACATCAAGGAAATGGTGGCATACGCTGCCGACCGCCAGATAGAGGTTATCCCCGAAATAGATATGCCCGCCCACAGCAACGCCGCACTGGCTGCCTATCCGCAACTGGCTTGCCCTGTGGTGAATAGTTACATTGGAGTCATTCCGGGCTTGGGCGGAGGAAATTCGGGAGTGATTTACTGTGCCGGAAACGACAGCGCCTTTACATTTCTGCAAGATGTTCTGGACGAAGTGATGGCAATCTTCCCCTCGCGATATATTCATTTGGGAGGAGATGAGGCGCAGAAAGGATTCTGGAAGAAATGCCCGCTTTGCCGGCAGCGCATGAAGAAAGAGCATCTTGCCGACGAAGAAGACCTGCAAGGTTATTTCATGAAACGGATGAGCGACTATGTACGCAGCAAGGGACGCGAAGTGATAGGCTGGGACGAACTGACAAACAGCAGTTTCCTGCCCGAAGGCGTTATTATTCAAGGTTGGCGCGGACTCGGCGCGGCTGCCTTGAAAGCTGCTGAAAAAGGACACCGGTTCATTATGACTCCTGCCCGCATCATGTACCTGATCCGCTATCAGGGCCCGCAATGGTTTGAACCCCAGACCTATTTCGGCAATAACACGCTGAAAGACATCTACGATTACGAACCTGTGCAGGCGGACTGGAAACCGGAATATGCTTCCTTGCTCATGGGCGTACAGGCATCCATGTGGACAGAGTTCTGCAACAAACCGGAAGATGTGGACTATCTGCTCTTTCCCCGTCTGGCCGCCCTTGCGGAAGTGGCATGGACGAAGAAAGAATGCAAGGACTGGACTTCATTCCTGAAAGGACTGGATACCTATAATGAACATCTGACAGCTAAAGGTATCGTCTACGCCCGTTCGATGTATAACATTCAGCATACGGTCACTCCAAACGACGGGATGCTCGAAGTGAAACTGGAATGTATCCGCCCCGACATGGAGATACATTATACGACGGATGGAAGCGAGCCTACGGCAACTTCACCGCTCTACGAAAAAATAGTGCCTGTAAAAGAGCTGCTTACACTGAAAAGTGCTACTTTTGCGCAAGGCAGGCAGATGGGAAAAACATTGATACTCCCTGTCCGGTGGAACCTGGCTACCGCCAAACCTGTATCGGGAGACAGTCCGTCTGTAAAGCTCCTGACGAACGGAATACGTGGAAGCTTGAAATATTCGGATTCCGAATGGTGCACTTGGAATGATAATGATTCCGTCTCTTTTACAATTGACCTGCTGAAGCCGGAAACGCTGAACACATTGACATTGGGCTGCATCACGAACAATGGGATGGCTATCCATAAGCCGTCGTCCGTGAAAGTGGAAGTTTCGGATGACAACTCTAGTTTCTGCGAAGCTGCCATGCGGAGTTTCACGCCCGAAGAGATTTTTCGTGAAGGGAACTTCATAGAAAACTTGCCGTTGAAGCTGAGAGGTACACAAGCGCGTTACGTACGTGTGACAGCCAAAGGCCCGGGAGTTTGTCCGGCATCTCATGTACGACCGGGACAGGTGTCGAGAATCCTTTTTGACGAAATGATACTGGAATAAGGCAAAGGGTACAGACATGAATAAAGCGACATTGGATAAAACGATAATCAAGTTTATACAAAAGCTATACTTATGAAAAACAAATTACCGGAAAACAATTCCATCCGTCTTGCCTCATTGGATATTCTAAGAGGTTTCGATTTATTTCTCCTGGTCTTTTTTCAACCTGTATTCGTGGCGTTGGCACGGCAGATGAATATGTCGTTTCTCGATAGCATACTTTATCAGTTTGACCATGAGGTTTGGGAGGGATTCCGTTTCTGGGATTTGGTAATGCCGCTTTTCCTCTTTATGACGGGAGCTTCCATGCCGTTCTCACTATCGAAGTATATAGGGACTACGGGAAGTTATTGGCCTGTGTACCGGAGAATCCTGAAGCGTGTTTTTCTCCTGTTTATCTTCGGAATGATTGTTCAGGGAAACCTGCTCGGTCTGGACGCCACGCATCTTTATTTGTATTCCAATACATTGCAGTCTATTGCTGTCGGTTATCTTATTGCTGCGGTTATCCAGTTGCACTTCCCGTTCAAGTGGCAGGTAGGGATAACGTTACTACTCCTTCTCGTCTACTGGGTTCCGATGACGTTTTTGGGGGATTTCACACCGGCAGGGAACTTTGCGGAACAAGTGGACAGATACGTTTTAGGACGTTTCCGTGACGGTGTGTTCTGGAATGAGGACGGAACCTGGAGCTTCTCGCCATCCTACAACTATACATGGATATGGAGCAGCCTGACATTCGGAGTGACCGTCATGCTCGGAGCGTTTGCCGGAAAGATAATGAAAGAGGGCAAGGCAAATCGGAAAAGGGTGGTGCAGACGTTGCTAGTTGTCGGACTTGCTCTTGTTGGCCTGGCGTTACTGTGGAGTTTGCAGATGCCTGTTATCAAACGTATCTGGACAGGCAGCATGACCCTGCTTTCCGGCGGCTATTGCTTTCTGCTGATGGCATTGTTCTATTACTGGATTGATTATAAAGGACATACCCGGGGCTTGGACTGGCTGAAAGTGTATGGCATGAATTCCATTACGGCGTATCTGCTGGGCGAAGTCGTGAATTTCCGTTGCGTTGCCGCTTCGGTCAGTTACGGGCTCGAACAATATCTGGGTGGTTATTACTCCGTATGGCTTACCTTCGCCAATTATCTGATTGTCTTTCTCCTGTTGAGGGCGATGTATAAGCGCGGATTATTTTTAAAGGTTTGATAAATGAAAGAATAAAAAATAGTATGATTAAACGAATATATTTGCTGTTGATGTTGTTTGGAGGATGTTTGTTTTCCATGAGGGCAGCTGTAAAGGAAGAGATTTATGTCAATCATATAGCAGATACTGTGGAGATTGGCAATGAATTCCTCGCTCGCAAGTTTCTGGTGAAGAATGATAAAGTCCGCACGTGCATGATTGAAAATAAGCGTATGGGGAAGGAAGTTTCCCGTATTATTCCCGAAACCATTTCGGAGGATTTTATCATCCGTACGTTGAGTGCGGATTCGGTCGTTGCGGATATTCATTCTTCTGATCTTTTCTTGCAGAGAGTACAGGTCACGGATGAAGGGAAGAACGGCAAGAAGCTGGTTTTCCATTATAAGGGCTTCCGCCATCAGGAGGTGGACTGGCAGGTGGACATGGTTCTTACATTGGAGGAAGGGAAGCACTATATGAGGAAATATCTGGAGATTACCGTCCCCGATTCGCAACGCCATCTGGCGCGTCTGGATTATATTGATTTCGAGCCGATGAGCCTTCCCGAAGGATATGCTGTCTGGACGCATCCGGTGATGGAACAGGGAGTGGGTGGTGTCAGCGGATATTACATCTCTTTGGGGCAACCGGTGTACATACAGGGCATGTTCTTCGGACTTGAATTCCCGGCTTCGGAGACGGAGATTGAGGGTGATCGGAAAGTACGTATCCGCTATTATTCGGGAAAGAGCTTTGAGATGCTTGCTTCGGAAGGCCGTCTGGCGGACAGTGGGACGTTTACCACTTGGAAAGAAGTGACCGGTGCCACCCGCAGTACGGATATGGATGTCATTCAGACGGACTTTTTCAGTTATATCCATGATATTTCCGTTCCGGTCGACTTCCGTATCCAGTACAATTCATGGTATGACTTTATGCTCGACATCAACGAGAACAATATCCTCGACTCTTTCCGTAAAGTGGAACGCGGACTGACGCAGAACGGAGTTCGTCCGATTGACTCTTATGTGGTGGACGACGGTTGGAATGCTTACGGTCCGTGGCAGGAAGAGAACAAGGCTAAATTCTGGTCGTTCAACAGCAAATTCCCGAACGAACTGTCCACCCCTTCGGATTTGTCACACCGTTTGTCCTCTAATTTCGGATTGTGGCTGGGCCCCCGCGGAGGTTATAATTATTATATCAAGTTCGCGCGGTTTCTGGAAGAAAACGGGAATGGAAAACTGAACCGCAACTCAAGTGATATTTGCACCAACCATAAGGTGTACTGCGAGAAACTGAAAACGTTTTTTCTGGACTGCCAGCAACGGTTTGACGTGAATTACTGGAAACTGGACGGTTTTCTGGTTCGTCCGCCGCAACCCGACCCGCAGGGGAATTATATCTCCGGCGGTTATCAGGGAATGTATTATGTCACCGAGCATTGGGAACGTTGGATTGATATATTTCAGGCGATGCGCGACCAGCGCGGGGCGAAAAGGAATGATTTGTGGATTAACCTGACGTGTTATGTCAACCCCAGCCCGTGGTTCTTGCAATGGGGAAACTCCGTGTGGATGCAGAACTCGCAGGACATCGGGCGGTTGAACGTAAAATGCCCGTCACAGCTTGACCAACTTTTGTCTTACAGGGACGACCGTTATTTCGATTTTGTGAAGACACGTGCGTTCCAGTTCCCTTTGGCGCATCTTTATAACCACGACCCAATTTATGGCAATACCGCCAATCTCGCCGAAAAGATGGATGATGATGAATTCCGCACTTACCTGATGATGATGGCTACCCGCGGCAGTGCTTTCTGGGAACTTTATTATAGCTATAACATGATGAACGAGGGGCAGAAATGGGTGATAAATGCCGATGTACTGCACTGGATTAACGACAACTATGAGACTCTGAAACATGCTAAACTGATAGGACAGACTCCCGCAAAAGGAACTCCTTACGGCTATTCGGCATGGTCGGGACAGGAAGGGATTATTTCTGTCCGCAACCCGTCCGATGAAGTGAAAGAGTTTACCTTCCCGCTCGACCGCACTATCGGAATGCCTGAAGGATTGAAAGGATTGCATCGTACCTATGTGTGGGCGTACCGGACGGATGAACAGAAGGCAGAGGACACGGAGAACCATTTGTTTGATTATGGCGGACAAATCTCTCTTAGTTTGCAGCCGGGTGAAGTGCGGATTTGGAAATTCAGTACCGTGCCTGATAAGGAAGCCCCTGCTCTGCGGATAGTGAAGACCACCTCTCCGACTTCCCTGACGGTCGAGCTTAATGAGCCTGTGATACTGAAAGACGGAATATTTTCCGTTTCGGGAAATGAGGTAACCGCTACTTCGCTTTCAGCGGACAGGCGTGTCGTGACACTAACATTGGCTCGTGAAATGAGAGAAGATGATAAATACCGCCTGAATATTTCGGGAGTGACAGATGACGCAGGAAATACGGAAGCATTGCGCACCGCTTTTTTCTATTTCGAGAATCAGGAGATACCTGTTTTGACAGGAGTCAGTGGCAGCGGGGATTTTAATCTGTCTTTCTGTTTGAAAACCGATAAGAACGCTGTTTCCTTGTTGCGTCAGGGAAAAGACATTTTGGTGGATTTGGATGCGGAAGGGCGGCTTGTATTCGTGGTAAAAGGGTTGAAAGTCGTATCCGGACAGGCTGTTGATGATGATAAAGAGCGCATTGTGTCTTTATGCCGTGAGAAGAATGGAATGTTGAAAATCTATCTGAATGGTGAATTGGAGCAGTCGGTTTATGATGTGGCAATAGTGAATCCGAATATTAAAGCAACTCCGGTTATTGTAAATGCTTCATTAGAGAATACTCTCGGACAGTTGAAGATTATGAATCGTGCGCTTGATTATAAAGAAAACAAGAACATGGTTCTGAAATAAAAGAGGTTGTGACTGTATCAAATAGAGGTCAGCATGATAGAATAAATGATGATAATATCCTGTTTGCAGGAGATATAGATGCTGTGTGTTGGATATATAGATCCAACACGCAGGTCATATATGCCGTACACATTGGATCTATATGTCCAATACGCACGGTATATATGGCTTACAGGCTTACAAGTAGCTGATAAACAGCACTATTTTACCAGACTTTTTGCCCTCTCCAATGCTACATTGATATTCGGGCAGATATTCTCTTTTCCCAGCAACTCGTAGAATCCGGCTTTTTCCAGTACATTATGCACGTTCTCGTTGACTCCGGAAAGGATAACGGTAGTCTTTTCCTTCTGTGACATTTCGCAGAGAGTAGTCAGGTTGTGAATCCCTGTGGAATCGATGAACGGAACCTTGCGCATACGGATGATACGTACTTTGGGGCGGTCTCCCAGTTGTGTCATTGTCTCTTCAAACTTGGTAGCGATACCGAAGAAATAAGGGCCGTTGATTTCGTACACCTCTATGCCTTTGGGAATCATCAGGTTTTCTTCGTGTACGGCAATATCCGATTCTTTGTTCGGGTCAATCTCATCGGTAATCACCGAGATTTCGGTAGTCTCCATGACACGCTTCATAAAGAGAACGCAAGCAATCACCAATCCTACCTCGATAGCGACAGTCAGGTCGAAGATAACGGTCAGGAAGAACGTGATAAGCAGTACGGTAACGTCCGATTTCGGATTCTTCAGTAAAGCTCTGAATACACGCCATCCGCTCATGTTGTAAGATACGATGACCAGTACTCCGGCAAGGCATGCCATCGGGATATATTGTGCGAGCGGCATCAGGAAGAGCAGAATCAATAGTAATACTACTGCATGAATGATTCCGGCTATCGGTGTCTTACCCCCGTTGTTGATATTCGTCATGGTACGGGCGATAGCACCTGTGGCGGGAATACCTCCGAACAAAGGGGCTATGATATTGGCTGCTCCCTGTGCGATCAGTTCTGTATTGGAATCGTGGCGGTCGCCTATCACACCGTCGGCTACAGTGGCCGACAGCAAAGATTCGATAGCTCCCAATACGGCAATGGTGATAGCCACCGGAAACAATTCCCTGATAGCTTCCCAATCCAGCGCAGGCACAACGGCGTCGGGCAACTCTGATTTAATGGTGAAGCGGTCACCGATGGTCTGGATGCAGTCGATTCCTCCGAAGGTTTTCATCAGGTAAACGGCTACCGTGACTACGATGATGGCAATCAGCGAGCCGGGAATTTTCTTTGAGAACTTCGGAGTGATAGCGATGATAATAATGCTGACAATACTAACGATGGTATTCCACCAGTTGATTGTATCGAAGTGACGGAAATAAATCATCCACTTCCCGACGAAGTCTCCCGGCACTTTCTCGTCTCCGAAAGATAAACCGAAAATATCGGCAATCTGGGTCGTGAAAATAGTGACGGCGATACCGCTGGTAAATCCGACAATGATAGGATAAGGAATGAATTTGATGACCGCTCCCAGTTTGAATACTCCTAATAATACAAGGAGTACGCCCGCCATCAGAGTGGCTACAATCAGTCCGGCCTCTCCGTATTGTTGTATGATGCCATAGATAATGACGATAAATGCTCCTGTGGGACCGCCAATCTGGACTTTGCTGCCACCCAACAGGGAAATGATGAATCCCGCAATGATAGCGGTGATAATACCTTTTTCGGGCGAAACTCCCGAAGCGATACCGAAAGCAATAGCCAGAGGAAGCGCCACGATACCTACGATAATGCCGGCCATCAGGTCCGCTATAAACGTTTCTTTCGAATAATTCTTTAGACAAGAAACCAGTTTGGGTTTAAATTCAAATAGCTTCATTTTTAGATGTTGTTATACGTATATTCCGTCTTTTTTGTAAAGTAGATGTTGCAAAATTAGATAAAATAATCGAAATAAGTATGTTTTTGAACATACTATTTGTCTGTTGATAGATTTCATCAATGAGGCAATCGATTTTATTCATCAAAAAAAGATGGTTTATTATGAACAAATCGCTTATATTTGCGTTATAAATAGTACGACAAGTTACGTTTGGTAATCAACCAATTTTAAAATATAATAGAATTATGGCTAAGAGTATTAAAGGAACTCAAACAGAGAAAAATCTGTTGACTTCATTCGCAGGAGAATCACAGGCAAGAATGCGTTACACTTATTTCGCAAGTGTGGCTAAAAAAGAAGGCTACGAACAAATTGCAGCTATTTTCACTGAAACTGCCGATCAGGAAAAAGAACATGCAAAACGTATGTTTAAGTTCCTCGAAGGCGGTATGGTAGAAATCACTGCCAGCTATCCGGCCGGTGTAATTGGTAATACACTTGAAAATCTTCGCGCTGCCGCAGCGGGTGAACATGAAGAATGGTCACTGGATTATCCTCACTTTGCTGATGTGGCAGAACAGGAAGGTTTCCCGATGATTGCTGCTATGTACCGCAATATCTCCATCGCAGAAAAAGGTCACGAAGAAAGATATCTGGCTTTCGTGAACAATATCGAAAATATGACTGTATTCGCTAAAGAAGGCGAAGTGGTATGGCAATGCCGTAACTGCGGTTACATCACTGTAGGTAAAGAAGCTCCCGAAGTTTGTCCGGCATGTTTGCATCCGCAGGCTTATTTCGAGGTGAAGAAGGAAAACTATTAATCTACGGATAAATAAGATAAATCTCGGATGATTTAGATAAAGAAAATGCCGCTTACAGATTACTGTAGGCGGCATTTTCCGGTAACGAGAAATACCAATTGTTATCATTTTACTCTGTTATCCTGTTTGTAGAAGGATTGGTTCTTTCTATTAATCAAAGAAGAGATACTTCACTATGTTCTGACCATGTTTTGAACAAAGTTAATGACAGATTGGTAGGATTTATCTATTTTTCGGATAGCCTTTTTGTATTTAAACAAGAGTTATCCTTTATCTATTGATTCCGGTAATCCTTGGGAGATACACCGTATTGCTTTAAAAATTCTCGGTAGAAATAAGATTTATTAGAGAATCCACATTTGAACATAATCTCGGATACGGTCAACTTGGTTGTCCTTAACAACTTGGCTGCATATTCCAGTCTAATCCCTCGTACAAATTCACTCGGAGTCTTATCTATTATTTCTTTGAACTTCCGGTACAAGGTAGCTTTGCTCACTCCTACAAATTCGGCAATAGAAGAAGGGCTTAATAGCTCATCATCTATATTATTCTTTATGAAATCTGTTACATTCTGTATCAACTCTTCGTCTTCCGGATGAAGCACAATCCCGTCTTTCACTTTCACAGAAGACATGCTGGAATTGAAATAGTCCTTTAAAAGCATTTGTCTCGACAGCAGATTCTCTATGGTGGATATCACCTGCCTCGGGTGAAATGGTTTGACGATATAAGCATCCGCACCATGGTTAAAGGCATTAATCTGGTCTTCTACAGAAGCTTTTGCCGATATTCCTATGATTGGAATATAACTTGTTTTCAAATCGGATTTCAATTTATTAATCAAGCTCAAGCCGTCCATGTTGGGCATGACAATATCACTTATAATAATATCAGGATGATTATGTTCTATCTCTTTCAAAGCCTCCACGCCGTCTTTTGCTTCGTGTATCACATAATCAAAGAGGACATCTTTCAGCAGGTCTCTGATATTCTTTTCATCTTCCACTATCAGTATGACAGTATCTTTGCGAGGGGATAAGTGATCCTGCCCGTTCTTTTCTTTCTGCAACGAATCTTTTTCATCCGTTACAACAAGTGAATGATCGGATGGCAGAGAAGGAATCACGACTGAAAATTCAACACTTTTTCCCAGTTCACTATTTACACTTATCTGCCCGCCTAATAATTCAACCAGACTCTTTGTTAGATTTAAACCTATGCCATTGCTTACAGAGTTACCCAATTTGGGAGTATCAAATATCTTATACTTATCAAATATCTCTGCCATCTGTTGCTCGGTTAACCCCTTGCCGGAATTTCTTACGAGCAAGTATAAGGTTTTATCAGGTTCATTTTGTGATATCTCAACATGAATATATCCATAACGAGGAGTATATTTGAAAGCATTCGATAGCAGATTGAATATAATTTTTTCCAAAGCATTGCGGTCGGAATAGATCTCTGACGTATCATGAGTCTCTACCTTGAAGTCTATTTTATTCTCTTTCAGGATATCCACATAATTGTTGGAAGCATATTCCATCAATGATTTTACGTTCACATTTTCAGGATGCAAATCCATATTGCTCGATTTAGTTTTACGAAACTCCATCAACTCACTAATCAGCTTCTGCATCCTTTCGGCATTATTCTTTATTATTTGGAGATATTTCTTTGTACTACCATCTAACCCGTCCTGTTCCAACAAGTGCTGTGCAGGTGTATAAATCAAAGTTAGGGGGGTAAAGAATTCATGTGCCACATTGGTGAAGAAATTGAGCCGGGATTCATAAATCTTCTGTTCATGCCGTTTCTCTACCTGGGCTATAAGAATCTGGCGGCTTAACCGTATGCGATTTTTGATAACAGACTTTGTGATGTAGAAGATAATAATGCACAATATGGCATAGATAATCAATGCAGGAACGCTAAGCCACCACGGATAACCTACTTTTATAGTTAAGCGATAAATGTTATCTCCCCATACTTTGTCGCCATTTGTGCTCTTCACTTCAAGCTGGTACTCACCCGGAGGAAGTTGGGTAAAGATAATATTCGGATTATTACCCATCCCCACCCAATCATCCGAGTGGTTTTTCAAGCGATAAGCATATTCACAGTTTTCATTATTAATAAAGTCTTTGGCTATGAAATTGAAAGTCATGAATCTTTCTTCATAGCTAAGTTTCAACACTCCTTTTCTGATACGTTCATTAATGTCCTGTACCGTATTATATATCTTCAAACTACTTAATATGAGTGGAGGATTAAACTCGCGCAAATGTATATTTCGAGGATTGAAATAACTAAACCCGCTTACTCCTCCAAAGTACAAGAAATCACGATGATCCTTGAAGAAAGCTCCATCAGAGAATTCATCATTCTGCAATCCGTCATTCAAAGTATAATTATCTATTTTATTGTTTTTTACATTCAGGCTAGACAATCCCTGGTTGGTACTGATCCATATCTTTCCTTCGTGGTCTCTTAATATTCCATGAATCGTTTTATTATTCAATTTCTCGTCGGCATATTGTATCAGGTGAAAATCATTCTCCTCCTTTTTCAATTCGTTCAGTCCATAACTTGTTCCTATCCATATATTGGCATCATCACGCAGTAAGCACAATACATCATTATTGGTCAGTAAAATCCGACTGTCCATATCCTCCAATGATTTTATGCTGTTATCTTTCATGTTGATACAGTTCAAGCCTCCGCCACGTGTGCCAAACCATAACATATTGTTTTCCGGATCGGATGTAATGGCATAAACAACATCGTTATTCAATGAGATATTCTTATCCGACGAATTATATTGCCTGAATCCTTTAACGTGATAACGACCTTGCTCTCTGGAAATATTTATTTTGATTAAGCCATATCCTGATGTCCCCACCCATAAAAGAGAATCATTGTTCGTAAAATAAATGTTGTACACAGCCTTGAAAGGCGGGTATTTGTCAGGTATCTCTAGCTTTTCCAACCGTCCCGTAGCAGCATTCAATATATTGATTCCGGTTCCTTCTGTTCCGATAAAAATGTCATTCGCTTTATTTCTTCTCAAGGCATAGACAGAATTGGAAATCAATCCTTTACTCTCATTCAGATAATCTGTCAATTCCTTCGTTGCAGGATTCAACAGTTTTATTCCGCTTCCTTTTGTTCCTATCAGAATATTACCATCTTCATCTTCACAAAAACATCTCACAGGATGACTGGTGTGAACGGTTTCAAATAAAGAGTCGTAATGATAAAGTTGAATTAATCCTTGTCCGTCCGTTCCTATCCACAATATGTTCTGACTACCGGAATAAAGAGTGAAGACTGATAACTGACTGGATAGTTCGTTCAGGTAGGTAAAAGTATTCTTTTTTAAATCATAATGAATACATCCCCCTTCTATAAAGCTGACGTACATCTTGTTCTCTGCTAAAATAACCTGCGATACAGGTTTGCTACTATCCAGCTCAATGCATTGGGAAACTGTAAAGTCGGGATTTAAAAGGAAAAGTTTGTTGTCTTTGTTTAAGATAAATCTGTCTTTCGACAGAAATATCTTATCTACAGGAGTCTGTATGTCGACTGTGCGTAAATCACTCTGTTTTCCTCCGTTAACGAGAAGATTGTAAGTCAGATGCACGGTATTTCCATTATTTAAAAGGAAAAGCATACGATCGGAATCATTCACGGAATAGTCCTTTATATGACTTGCAAAGTCTGTGTTAATTGGATTGAACTCATCTTCAGAATCATTGTAGACAAAGAACCCCAGCCCCTTTATGAGGCAGATAATATCTCCTGCCGCACTCTTTCCTAAAATAAAAGACTTTTCCTGATTGGGTACTTTATTATCTGTTCTTAAATAATACCTTGTTATCTGACGGGTTCGTTTATCTAACCGATTGATTCCATTATCTGTTGCTATCCATAAACTACCCTTACATTCAATAATTTGGCGGATAACGTTATTACTTATAGAATTCGGATTGTTTTTGCTATATCTGAATGTCGTAATTTCTCTTCCATTATATGCATTCAGTCCATCCCATGTCCCAATCCAGATTGTATGTTCTGCATCTTCCAAAATACAGTTTACTGAATTATTTGTCAGTCCGTTAACATTTGATATGTGTTTTGCCACATTAAAAGCATAAGACTTTGTGGAAGTGACAAATGCAATAATCAGAATAAAAAATAATTGTGCGTATAAGATGTTTCTCATGTAAATGAATGTTATTTATACGGTTAGGATAATAGCAAATATAAGGAATTTATTTTATTCCGCGCATATTTTCATCGGTAACGGAGGACTTATACAATTGTGGAATAGTCAAAATTACAAACGATAATCTACGATTTCACCGTCAACAATCAATTTACCATGTTTCTTTGTTTTTTTAGCGGAAGCAGGAATACAAACAATAGTTACGGCATTGTCCGGGTTCAGGATAATGCTTGTTTCGCCGGTACAATTTTTCTTTATGTATTTTTTGGATACCAGATCGTACAAGTCCGTAGGTTCCGTAAAGTGTTGATTCAAGGTTACCTCTTTGGCTTCAAAGTAAGGATTGAATAAAAGGTAAGTAGGATATTTTCTTGTGGAATAAAAATCTGTGGCATTACAATCCAGTTGAAGAATACATTCCACATTAGTAGTATCTACAATAGAGGCTAGCATACCCACCCAAGCCGAACCATACAAACAAATATCTGTAGCTGAAGACATGGTTTTTACTTGATCCCCAATAGCATAGGGACCCTCATCGGACAATAATCCCTGAAACGGTTCAAAGTGATTGCCATGATACAAATCCTTCCTCAATCCTTCATAGCAAATGACGTGTTGAGGATCACCTTCCCAGATAGAACTCGACTGACGGTTGCGGGGGTGCTCGTCTGCATAAAATAAGCGGCAGGCGTTTGCCAGGTTCAGCATCCACTTGCCTATTGTGGAAGCATAAGCCGGGTTGTATTTTACAATTGGGACAAGTGCGGCAGCTTGTGAAAAGGTGTTCATGGCAAAAGCATATTGTTCATCCTTTTTTTGTCCTACCAATCCGTGTACGTCGTATTTGTTCCAACGCTCACACATCACTCCCCATCCGTCACGGTCTGAATTATTACCGTCGAAGCACCAGTTCAGCATTTTCAGCTCATCATAAGTAGTTCCAAGTTCCGCATTCATGCGCACTGCCAGATAAGCCCCATAGGGCATCATTATCTCATAGAAAGTACCTTCTTTCTGGGGACGGTTTTGCAAGAATGCCATGCATTGGTGTGTAGCATTCAGATACTTTTTATCTCCGTATTTAATCCAGGAGATGTATTGCAACCAAGCAAGTCCTGCGGCTGCATCCGGTTCACGCCATACTTTATTATAGTACCCTTTACGGTTCTTAAAGTTGAAGGCGGTGAAGTTGAAGTCCGGATATTCTCTACCTTCACTCAAGTCTTGGATAGCAGCATACCAATTGTCGACAGTGATTTTCATCGGCTCCTGCATCTCTGTTTTTTGAGGATATAAATCTACCAGCATTGAATAAGCCATTGCCGGCCATATCTCATACCAGAAACTTTCTCCGGCTTTCCTGTCGAGTCCGTTCAATATAAGATTGGTTCCATTCTTCTTGTTGAAGAATTGGCGTATCATCGATACATAATCTTTTCCGTCATCATTGCTTTTGTCTACTCCTATCAGACTTGCACTAATGAGTGAACCCATAGTGGGAAGAGATTCATAAGAATTTCCTCCTAACCGTCTTTTATCTACGTAGCTTGGAAGTCCGAAAGTGCGGAATGGAAAGTTTACTTGCGAATCGTCCCACCAGATAAGAGGCAGGTTCTGTCCTTTGGCGTTGAAATCGTAAAATAGTCTGTCCTGTTTCGTGGCTATATCTTTCCAGTTTTTCATTTTATAGGGGAAAGGTATATTGGGCATATACTGTACTAAGCGGATCTCTTTTTGTTCTATCGGCTTTTGTGCCGGCAGGTTGTTGAGAAAGAAAAAACCTGCTACGAGAAATAATAATGTCTTTTTCATGGTCAGTTGGTTGTTAAAAAAGGGCGGATTATAAAATCCGCCCCTCATTTTTATTCATATTAAAAACCCGGATTTTGGGAAAGAATATTGTTGCTCTTATCCCTTTCACCTTGCGGTATCGGAAACAGATAATCTCTGTCGTCTCTAAAATTGGCACCTTTCGATGTATTATATTTGGTTGCATAAGCACGCATAATGGTTCCGAAACGTTTTTGTCTCATCAGGTCATCCCGTCTCCATCCTTCCATTGCCAATTCACAACGACGTTCCTTCCAGATGATTTCTTTCAGACGCTCTTGGTCGGTTTCTGTTATGTCGGGCAGTGTATTAGTTGTTGTAGCAGGGATATACGCCTGTTGATCTCTTCTCGGATCTATCGGATTAGTTTTGCGGGCTCTTTCTCTTACATCATTCAGGTAAGGAAGTGCAAGCCCTGGTTTTCCGTTTTCGTTTAATACTTCGGCATACATCAAGAGAACATCGGAATAACGGATTAAACGAATGTTGTAACTAATCATCCAGACGTCGAAACCTGTTTTTTCTACTGCTGGCACAGTCATCTTGTAATCATGATAACCGCTTGGAGATTCAGCATTGTCCTGCGCTTCAGTATCACCTTTATATCTATCACCGGTTTGTGTGAATACATAAGTAATACGTGGGTCATCTGCGTCAAAGGCATCATGGAGATCTTGGGTTGGTACGTGAAATCCATATCCTTGATAACCGGAGATGCGTCTGCTTGTGAAGAAGTGAGGGACATTGGTACCTGTGGCTATGTTTTTGTCATATACTTTGTTGGCAATCTCAAATACTGATTCCGAACTGTTTTCATATTCAGTGCGCCAGTTCATGCCGTAATCACTCAACAATGTATAGTCTTTGTCCACTTCAATAATATCATGAAGTACCGTTTCGGCAGAGGTAAAATCACCTTTGAACATGTATGTTTTAGCAAGCATTGTTTTTGCAAAGCCACGTGTTGCACGATAAGCATCATCTTCAGAGTAATCTCCTTTTGCAGGAAGTGCGGAGGCATCAGTTAAATCATTCACAATACATTCATATACCTTCTCCAATGGGGAGCGGGGTATTTGCAGTATTTCAGCGGGTTGCATCGGCATAGTGATTAAAGGCACTTCTCCAAATGTAGTGACCAGGCAATAATATCCGAATGCTCTCAATGCTTTTGCCTCGTTTGCATAACGTTTCAATAGTTCTTCGTTTCCTATTGCATCAGGAGCATAATAAATCACATCGTTACAGCGATTGATTAATCTGTACAGAATCTCCCAACGACGTCCTACTTCACCATTGGTTGTGTAGATTGTAAAGTCGGACAAGTCGCGTACTTCGGCACGGTCACCGTCATTTCCTCCTCCTTTCAGGGCATCATCCGTGCTGCAATCACCTACAAAATAATGATTTAATGCATATTCATTCCAAGTTGTACGTAATTGAAGATAAGCTCCAGTCAAGGCTTGTTCAATATCGCTTTCCTTCTGATAATAATTATCGCTTGTGGTTTTACCATAACTTGGTTCGTCGAGAGAGCAGCTATACAACCCCACTCCGGCAAGAGCCCAGCATATTATAAATAATATTTTTCTCATAATGTAATGTCTTTTTAGCTAGATTTAAAATTGCAAATTAACTCCAAAAGTGAATGTACGTGAAGACGGATAACGTGTAGTATCCACTCCCATATCCAATGGGTTATTGATACCCAGTTCCGGATCAAGTCCGGAATAACCGGTTAAAGTAAATATATTCTGACCGCTCACATAGAATCTACAACTTGAAAACAGTTTGCTCTTCTGGCAAATGTGACTCGGCAGTGTATAACCTATTTGCATATTCTGCAAACGCAGGTAAGAACCGTTCTCCACATAGAAAGAAGAACCTCTCATATTATTGTTAGAGTCAGAGTTGGTTATGCGTGGATATACAGCATCCAAATCCCCGTCTTTTGTCCATGCTTTTGTGTAAGCATCCGCCAATGCATTTTGGCGTCCTGCTGAAGCAAGGCTTCCTTTAGCAACGTTCCAGATGTCATTTCCAATAGTTCCCTGGAATGCCATACTTACATCAAAGTTCTTATAACTAAATCCTAAGTTGAAACCATAAATGAGGTCCGGATTAGGATCACCGATAAAAGTACGGTCATCATCATCGTTCAATTCGCCTGATTCTCCTAATTTGGCAAACTTAAAATCACCCGGTTGTGCATTAGGCTGAATCTTGGTACCATTCTTATCCACATAATTGTCTATCTCTTCCTGATTCTGGAATATTCCTATTTGTTTGTACCCCCAGAAACGTCCGATAGGACCTCCTACATACGTACGGCTGGTATTTCCACTCAAATATTCCGATGTAAGTTTGGTTACCTCTGTCTTATAAGTAGACATGTTCAGCCCTACATTGTAATTAAAGTCTTTTCCTATCTGGTTACGGTAGTTGACTACTATTTCGAAACCGGTATTCTTCAAGTCTCCCGCATTAAAGAAGGGGCTGTTGGGGAAGGCGCCAAAAGAAGGAATAGGCATATTGAGCAACATGTCACTTGTTTTCTTGACGTAAAAGTCCATGCTAACATCAAGGCTGTTTTTAAAGAAAGACATATCTAAACCGACATTGGTTTGCTGGCTGGTTTCCCATTTAATATCTGCATTTCCCACATAAGTCGGGACGTAACCTTGTGAGTACCCGTTTCCAAAGTACCATTGATTTTCATTATTGGTACCAATTAACGTAAGAGGTGCGTCTCTGTCGATTCGTTGGTTACCATTCTGTCCCCAACCTACACGCAGTTTTAAATTGGAAATTGTATTTTCAATGTTCAGGTTTTTGAAGAATTCTTCATTGCTCACTCTCCAACCTAATGAGACTGATGGGAAATAGCCCCAACGGTTACGTTTGGCAAATCTTGAAGAACCGTCGGCACGGAAATTGACCGTAGCAAGGTATCTATCATCATATACATAGTTGATACGTCCCAGGTACGACAACATAGAAGATGTTTCTTTACCTCCCGAGGTGTTATCTCCGGCTGTTTGTGCATCAAGTATCTGATAGATTTCATCGTTACCTAAAGCCTTTCTCTTAAATGCATTAATGCCTTCACTGCTGTTCTTCTCATAAGTCATGGCAACCATTGCATCCAGTTTATGCCTGCCTATTGTCGTGTTGTAGTTAAGGCGTTGTTCCACCAGATAATTAGAAGTAACAGCACTATTATTATTCAATTGAGTTTCTTTATTATATTTACTTTCCTGATTCGCTAAGTTATCTTCCGAAAAAGTAGACGAATAGACAGGACGGAAGTCTTTGAAAGTATCATGGTATCTTTCGAAACTATACTGTACCCGATAGCTCAATCCTTTATACAATTTGATTTGGGCAAACACATTACCAAATACATTGAATATGTCATTGTATCTATTAGGAAGTTCGAGCATGGCTACCGGATTAGGGTCGTAAGACCACTCGGTAGGCGCATATTTGTTATATTCGTAATTTTCAGAAGACGGATCTACCAACGGGCTGATAACAGGGGTAAAAGGATCAGCTTTTTGAATGAAATCGAATGAAGGAATTGCTCCTGCGTCACGTTTTCTTATCTTTGCCAGATTGACATTGGCGCCAACAGTGATAAATTTGTTAATATCATATTCAAGATTCGCCTTAAGTGAAAGTCTCTTGAATTCAGTAGTGATAATCGCACCCTGATCGTCTACATATCCTAAACTTAAAGAAGATCTCGAATTATCTGTCCCCTTACGGATGCTTAGATTATAGTTCTGGTTGAAAGCTGTACGGGTTACTTCATTCCACCAGTTGGTATTATAGCCTTTTTGATACTGATTGGTAAACTTATCCTTCATTGAGTTTTGAAAGCTTGCATCGTTTTCATACGCTTTCATGATGAAGTTGTAATATTGGTCGCTGTTCATCATGTTCAATGCTTTATAACTGTTTTTTACACCTACATAAGCATCTAATGTTACAGTCGTTTCACCTTTCACCCCTCCCTTGGTAGTAATGAGGATTACTCCATTAGAACCTCTCGAACCATAGATAGCGCAGGCTGAAGCATCTTTTAATACTTCCATACGTTCAATATCAGATGGATTCAGGCTGCTGATGTTATCCATGAACTGTCCATCAACTACGTACAATGGATTGTTGTCATTGACGGTCCCTAAACCTCTCACGCGGATCACTGCATCCGATCCCGGCTGGCCGGAACTGGCGGCAACAAATACGCCGGCTGCCTTACCTGTTAGTAGTTCGGATGCATTAGATACTGCATAGTTCTTAATATCCTTACTACTTATAGAAGCCAAAGCACCGGTAAGGTCACTCTTTCTTTGAGTACCGTAACCAATAACCACAACCTCATCCAATTCATTATCGGACACTAGATTTACATTGTACGTTCCGCTATTTGTTACGTTTACAATTTCAGTTTTAAAACCGACATACGAGAATGAAACTTTATTTGACGATACTTTTAATGTATATTTACCGTCAAAATCAGTGATAGTACCATTGGTCGTTCCCACTTCAAGAACAGAAACTCCAATTAAAGCCTCTCCGGTATTACTGTCGTATACCACACCCGAAATACTCTTGGTTTGCTGTGCAAAGACTGTCTCTTATACACATCTCCGAGCCCACGAGACGGACTCCTAT
>ENA-OYHA01000009-OYHA01000009.1-human-gut-metagenome-genome-assembly--contig:-NODE-9-length-67982-cov-18.258218_pt1 | contig 67982 bp, 74 predicted proteins | sample MGYA00243759_ERZ652991 | MGnify/ENA primary metagenome ERZ652991 (study PRJEB26926, sample SAMN06165321) | human gut metagenome | biome: ENVO:00009003; feature: ENVO:2100002; material: ENVO:00002003... | reverse complement strand
ACGAGATAGGAGTCCGTCTCGTGGGCTCGGAGATGTGTATAAGAGACAGACATAAGTTTTCCTGTTGTTTCAATAAACTGCTCCGCACTTCCTCATCTACATTTATAATTTCAAAAATAAAATCACATATTAAACATTCAAAAATTTCCATTAATTTTATGACTTTCTCAATGTTGGGCAAGTGTTTATCTTTGGAAAAGTCAAAATGGACAATTTGGGTTCTTAATGTTGAAATCTTTTTACCTCTGATAATATCTTTTGTATCATTTTCTTGCAGGTCAGAACATTTTACATTTTCTAAAATTTTATCTATTTTTTTAATGATATTGGGATAACTTTCAAAAAATAAATTAAGAACTTTTTGATATTTTTCACTCTTGTTGATTTGTTTATAACGAGCTATTGCTGCTAAAGCATCAATTGTCCTACCTAAATATAGAGATGTAAAACGTCTAGAATAATGGTTTTCATTCAAAAGAAAAATACAATTTCCTAAATTGCTGTAATTTTCAAAAAAGTTTTTAATAGGCTGCAGATAGTTATCATTTTTTAAAAATACTTTATTTCTCTGAACATATGTTGGCAAATTATTTATATTGACTTCATACTTTTTAATTTCAAGAAATGGAAGGCAATATAAAATAGAAAATGGCGTATCTGAATATTTAGTGGTTACTATAACTTCCTCTGCACAAAGTGTATAATTCCAAGAGACCAACCTAAAATAATCTGAAATTATTTGAATATCTTTAAACACTTCTAATAGAGTTCCGTTTACATAACTCATAAAAGGAATTATGTTCTGCGTTGATTTATCTATTCGTGATATTTTAGACTTACTTTTATTAAGAATATTCTCCACAGATTTAGCACAAACTTGAAGGAGCTCCTTATCATCACTATAAAAATTATTTTTTATAAGCGAATCATTGTTTTCTAGAAAACTGTTGAAACATTCCGCTATATGTAAAACTTTATTTTCAGATATTTTCACTTCTTTATTACATAATGTAACACTTTTATTTCTTTTCCCCAATAAATCCATTTCATAAAATAAATCATCAAACGCTTCATTGAACTTACATTGGACACATTTAATTTCATCGTCTTTAAAACAACTATTATTATGAAATAAACATATATTAACCTTAAATATAAGTTTATTTAAGCGAACTTCTGGAATAATCGTTTCCCCAAGACTCTGAGTTTTGCTTAAATTACTTCCCCAATTCTGATTATTAAATGAACAATAAACTGTTGCATATTCAAGTTTAGATTCAAACGCTTCCGAAACAACACCTTTAATTATTATCTCTTTTCCTGACAGTAAAAATGGATTATTCATAAATTTATCTGTTAAATCACAATCAGGAGATACCAACAGTTCCAACCAAAATGTTTCATTTGGTGTATACTTCATACTACCTGTAAAATGATATGTTTTGCCGTCTATATTAACATCAAATTCTCCATACCATATATAATTTTGAGATAATTTATAATTAGGAATATCTTGTAGCATTAATTCATCCTCACCATTTTTAGATATGATAGAAAGCATTCATTTCCTTGTCAAATCATCTAAAACAATCAATAACATTAAAGTAAATGTGAGTGCAAAAATTAGTTACAATTTCTTACAGCCTATTGGAAATAAAAAATGTTTTTTCATTATTTTATGGCTGTGAATTGATATTAAATTTTATATTGCTTTATCAATTAGTTAATTTAGCAACATTTCTTATATGAAGAAAATGTGAATATTAGATAATCAGTCTTTTATGCCCAATTCCTTACGAATATGCGCCTGAAATTTCAATATTTTCTTATTATTCTTATCGTGAGCCTTATAAAAATCTTTCCGATATTGTGTAGGACTTTTAAATAAATCTCCGAAGAAATCATAAAACAAATCCATTGTTTTCTTATTTCCCCAGATACATTCAACTTGAATTGTGTTAAATAAATCTTTGGTTTGTTTTGACATCCAATTATCTTTTCCAATACGAATATCTTTTTCAAAACGCATTAAAAAATCATACATTTTGGCATATAAGTCTTCTCTCTTTCTTTTCAGATACAGCTCATCATCTCGCTTCTGCTTTTGTATTTCTTGTTCTGCCATAAACTTAAATTGCTTTGCCATCGTTAAATAAGTAGCAAAACCTCCTACTGCGGCACCAATAATGCCTGATAACGATGATGTTATAATTTGTATCCAGTCCATTTATAAACCTCATCAATTATACAAATTCATTTTTCATTATTATTTTTATTTCCAAATTTAAATCTTTTTATTATCATTCCGATTAAACTATGGAAAGGTGTTTCATCCCAGCAATTACGCTCAAAAATATCCGATGGATTCTCTGCCAATACAGTTAGTGTTAATTCTGATAAACTTTTAGCCAATTCGCTATCTGTATTAACTTCTTCCATTTGTTTTCTATATCCTTGAAATGCTCTTGACATAGCCTCTTTATATGCATATTTTTCCTGCAAACGATTAGCGTGACCATAAGAACGAGCAAAAAACCATCCCAGCCAAATTGGAGGAAAAAGTAATGGCAATCTATGAAAAAACTCTTTCCAAATACTTGTATCCTGATTTATAGAGGTATCTAGCATAGGCATTGTTAAATATGATAGAGCTAAAATACTGACGATGAATCCCGACAATAAGCATCTTTTACTCCATTTTAGTTGCTGTACCTTATTGTAGAAAGAAGAAGCTAAACCAGCCGAGGTTGAACCAGGAAGAAGCTCTTCAAGAGCTTTATTTACCTCTTTTGCTTTTTCAATTAACTGGTTTAATGATTTTTGAGCTTCCTCATTGCTTGTTTGTATATTTGGAATTTTTTCTGAAAAATCTTTTATTTGTTTTAAAGAAGATGAAATATTGCTAATTTCAGTTTCTATGTCTTTTTTTGCCTTTTCAATGGATTCTTTATCTTTTTGAACACCTTCTTGTATTTGAACAATTTCCACATTTATTTCATCTATGGATTTTTTTACTGTTTTTGAATCATTTTTCAGCTGTATAGCTTCATTATAGTTTTCAATTTGTTTTTGTATTTTTTCAGACAAATTTTTAAGTTTAGCTAACTCTTCGGCAAAATCCATAGAAAGGTTTGCATAACTTTTATCCTTGGAATTTAAGAATGTTACAGGAAATAAAGCTATCAGTAATTGATTTAAATTAGTAACGAATTGTGGAAAATAGTTATAGTTACCAGACGCTATATTTTTTAAATTTGTAATTGTAGCATTTAAAGAAGTAATCATAACAGACTTTGATAAAACATAGGTATTTTTACCTTTTCTGTTTGTATCCAAAGCTTTCATCCATTGTAATACAGTTAAAACAACGCCACCAACTTCATCAACAGTTAAATTGGGTAAGTGTGGCGTGTATAACGATGGTGTAGCAACACAAACATCATATACTTTTTTCCACAAATCTTCTATTTGCTTAATTTCTTCTTTTAATTCTTCCATTTTTCTTCTCCACATTAGATATGAAAAATGTTGATTGACGTTTATTTAAAAGTCAAGATTTTTTACAGAAATATCAAAGAAAACCTATATCTCATAAAAAATGGTGTAATAAAATAATGAATGATATTTTTTATTTAATTTGATATCCAACAATAGATTATCTTGACATTTATAAATTTTAATGTTATATATTTTAGCAGATAGGATGACTATAAAATACATTAAGCGTTTTCACGCAGGAGTTTCTCTGGTTGTATTTGCTGTCATCCTTTATCGTTTTAAAATCCCGAAATTTTTTCCTTTTAAATACTTCTCATTGAAAGAATCTATCTTTCTTAATTCTTTCAGTAATTTAGGAGCGTTCAAATCTCCAATCATACGGTATATTAGATTATGCACTTTTTCAGGTCTATTCTCTTCTGCAACAACAAGTAAAGAACCATAGTGAAATATTTTGTTGCGATACATCCTAATTCGGTTTAATTTATTAAAAATTCTTGATAACACACTAATATCTTTACAACCATCAAAAATCTCTTGCAATACTTGCGGATGCTTTTTCCATACAACATCATTGTATGCTGGCAAAAATAAATACACCCAAAACCCTAAATTTAATTCGGATATGATGTGATTTTTATCGGTAGGATTCTTTTTAGTATCCTTAATATGAGCAAGGGCATTTTTCATATTATCTTGATTTCTGCCGATAATATACTCATCTTTGAAAATCCAGTCATCACCCAAATATTTAGAAAATACCTTGTCTATCTTATTACGCAAAATAATTTCAAAATATGATAATGAGGAATAAAAAGATTCCGCCAATTCACAATTAAACAGATGACAAGCAATGGCATTTTCTTTACCGATGCCTTTATATTTAGCCAATCGCTTTTCTGATAATAAATCTGTTATTTCATCCATTTTACCGAGTCCCTTTATAAATTTAGTGTATTATAACTATCTCTATTTAAAATAAAATGAATCTTCCTGAAATATTCAAAAATACATAATTATTCATATTTTTCGTCAGATTTTTGATGGCGTTGGACTGGATAAGCAATATCGTGTTTATTCATTGAGAGCGACTTGCCTTACCAAATTAATGGATGCCAATTATCCCCTGCCATTAATACAACAAATTTCAGGGCATAGTTCCATTCAAACTTTATCAATTTATTATAGGACAAATCCCAAAAATATCCAAAATGCTCTGGAAACTTTGAATTTATAGCTTTTATCGTTTTGCCAAATTAGCATTTAACACAACAGATTCAACAATTTTTCTGGCTAATTCTGTTGCATTCCAACCTGCACTGTTAAAGTTATAAGTGGATTTTATGCCTTTGGGAGCATCTAAAAAAGTGATAAGAGCATAATCTTGTCCTTGATAACTGAAATGTCCCAAAAATGTTGTAACAACATCATCAGGATTATCTAACTTGTAGTCTGTTGCCGTTAGGCCATAGATAGAAGTACCTTCAATGTTTATTTTTTTCGCCGTCCCGTTGGTAATATTACCTCTTAATTCTTCCAATTCTTTTTTACCCGCAGATTTGATGAAAGAGGCATAATCTTGAATAAACTGCTGTGTGGTTGCCAATTTTTCTTTTTTCAGCAGTTTCATAACATTGTTGGGCGTATATGAGTAATCTTTATTGTAATCAAAACTTTCTAAAATACTGATGGATGCAGAATTTAGAACTTCATTATTTTTAAGATTTACCAAAATAAAAGCACCGCCTGCGGCATTAAATTTTTCAACTTCTTCCGCCAACACACCATAATTTCTTTTACAAGTGGCTTCTTCTGTATTGCAAATTTCCGCAAAAGATTTGTTGTTGACAATATTTTTATGAGAACATCCTATTAGAAACAAAGAAACTATCAAGAAAACTACTTTTTTCATTGTCATAATGAATCCATAAAATCTGCCATCGTTTTGGCAAGCGACTTAATATCTTCGTCAGATGCCTTCTCATTGCCTCAAATTTTTTTATTAAAAACAGTATCACTTAAAGTACAATGCACCATATTTGACAATAATCCTGCATACGTTGCTCCTCGCATAATATCTTCCATAGTATCATCTTTTTTATTTGCAGCTACAAACCACTCAATAAAACCATCCGTATCCTCTATTTGTTGTGATACTTCCGTATACATACATTCGCAAATATTATAACTGAGGTCATTTTGTGTGCATCGCTCTATAAATCTTTGTTTTTTTCCACACCCCGAAAGGCATATCATAACAAGAAAGCAAAAAATTATTTTTTTTATCATCTTTCTCTCCGTTATCTAATCATTGCAAAATATTGGTTCTTTTTTATTTGTGTTTAAAATTTATCTGTATCAAAAATTTCAAGCACATTAACTCCCTCGTCCATCGCACACGTTATATTGTATCTGGTTAGTAGACCAATATATTGCTCCCACAATTCTTCTCCCATTGATGCTTGTAGTTTTTTCGCTTCTTGAATGGTTGATAGACTTGGGTTTTCATTCAATTTTTGAAAAACTATTAGCCAATCGTTATAATGTTTCATATCTTTAACTTGTTTAGATATTTCATTATACATACATTTACAGGGAACAGCAGGGCCTTCATTGCGACAAAGAGTCATAAATCTATGTTCTTCACCACATCCTGAAAGGCTCAGAATAACGAGGAAACAAAAAACTATTTTCTTAATCATCTTTTCTCTCCGTTATTTAACCATTGCGATGCATTGGTTCTTTTTATTGACATCGGAAATTCTATAACAGATGCCTTTTTGCCTTTTAAGCTTCGCCAAACAGAAATTTTTATCATCAGGATTTGATATACGGTAGCAATATCCCTCATCATTCTTGGTTTCAGCCAAGCAAGCATATTTCAGGTCTGAATCGGAAATATTATAACAGTTTGCAAAACAGCTATTTGTTATTATCAGTCCAGTAGCTAAGGCAAATAAAAAAATTTTCATAACAAAATCCTCTAAATATCTTTTAGCTCATCCAAAACACTTTGGATATGTTCTTGTTTTTGAGCTTCCTGTTTGCGTTTAGCTTCTTGTTCAAGAGCTTTGCGTTTGGCCTCTTCAGCTTTTTTCTTCAAAGCAATTTGCTTGTTTTGCTTTATTATGTTCTGAGCTTTGTTGTACATTAATGAATGTAAAACACTGTCCTGATTAATTTGGTCAATTACGGATTCCAATCCTTCTTTATAGGCAGACAGATATGCGGCGGCCTGAACTTGGTCTGGAGCATAACCATAATAGCAAGCAACAAATTTCCAATCCTTTGCTGTTGCCTTATATTCTTTTAGTTGTTTTCCATTTAAATCATAAGCAACAGCATTGACTTGTACTGTGTATTCCTCAGTACCGAAAGGATACCCTATTAAATTGAGTGTTCCCAATGATAAAATAGAAGGGAAAGACCCAAGTAAAGTCATCAAAGTCCCTTGCTTACGGTTAAGGACATCTTGGGAAATTATGATACTACCAATGCTGTTATCATCGTTTCCGAGCTTATTAATTATTTCACTATTAACATCATAGGCAACCGTTTTCAAATGCTCTTGCTTGTTATCAATCTTGGCTCGTTCGCCAACATTAGTTTGGGTAATAACATAAATGTTATCAGGAACATTTAGTGTAAATTCGTAATTCTGATACTTAAAAGGAGATATGTTGGTTTGATAATCTTCCATCGTTAATGAACGACACGATGTTAAAAATAGCATCAAAAAAAGCACTTTTTTCATTGTTCAATCCTTATACATTATTGTTTCCAATTGTTTTTCCGTTCCATCCCAATTATCAAGCCGATGACCTGGACGAAAGGCACTCATAACATCACTATCAAGTGTTTTGCCATCTCCGAATTTCACTAATGGAAATTTTTTATCCCAATAATGTTCCTTTGATTTTTTATCATTATTGGGCGTTATCGTTAGGATATCAGAACGAGGAAGTGATGGATAATTTTTAGTCAATTTAAGAAATATTTTTTCTTTGGCTTTGCAAACATCACAGTTATCTATAACTAACACTATTCGGTCTTTGTTGCCTTTTAATAGTTCAGCAATTTCATCGTGTTTCATTTCTTTGGCATATTTGTAGGCTGTCCATTTCTCATCTTTGGATTTGTAAATATCTGTCCTATGCTCTATTAATTTCTTTGCCGCATATAGATTATTTTTAATAGCCGCGTACATAATTGCGGTTCGGCCTTTTTTATCAACCTCATTTAGATAGACCTTTTTATTCAACAGCAAATTAAGGAAATTATTATCCTGACGGATGACAGCATACATCAATGGCGTATAGCCATTTTTATCAATAACATCCGCTGAAGCCCCCAATTTAATCAGCTCTTGAGCAAAAGTCATATCATCTTTGATGAAATGAGCAACAGGATGTTCTCCATCTATTTTGATTTCATCTAAATCAGACGGAGATGATAAAAATGCTTTAATACTTTCCACATTTTTTGAAACAACAGCATTTTGCAGAGTTTCTAAATCTCTAACACTAAAATCAACACTGTTACCGTTAACATTATCTAGCTTAATGGATGGAATATTTAACTTCCCTATTCTTGGAGATTTAAACTGAACACGAAGCTGAATTAAAGATTTGTTATCATTTCCAGCACAGGAAAGACTGCCGTCAACAATTTCAAAATGGCGGCTAACCAGTGTTTCTTTAACTTTTTCCTCTAAGATTTTGCAATCTACATCTGGACCAATCCACTGAGCTAACAACGCAATATTTTCATTTTTTTCATAAACAGGTTTAGATATATCAAGAGTGAGATTTGATGATATTTGCGGAGTATTGTAAGAAGATTTAGAAGATGATGAAGAATTTGAATTATGCTTTTTTATATAAAAGCAAGGGTCTAATACCAATATACCTTCATATGTATCAATGGATGATAATACACCAATGACATCAAATGTCCCTCTATTCAATTTACTTTCATCAGCATATTTTTTTATGTTTTCTTCATCAACTAAACGACAATAAACATAATCACGTGTAGCCAATCCTTCTTCAACATATCCTTCATCAGATAGATACACGGTGTTCCCTGAATTAGAATAGGCCCAAGCCATAAAAGGTGTTTTAATGATTTTACCTAAATATTTATCTTTTGTTTTTTGCCTATTACCTATTGTATATAATTCTCCTGTAATTCCATAAAAATCTTTATTGCACTGAAATGTGTTTGCTATTTCTGCATATTGAGATGTTAATCCCATACAGTGTCTATTCATTTTTTGAAAAACAAAATCAGGTTGAACTGTTAAATAATTAAAGGCATTTAAAGTATTTTTGTTTGCTGCTTGTATTGACAGCGTATTGGATACTGATTTTTTTCCTGTATCATAATTTCCGCTCGTAAAAAAAGAAATTAAAATACCTCCGCTGATAATTATTCCCAACAAATAAAGAATAACCATCCTTTTATTGCCTGTTTTTATAAAGAAATGGATACGAATCAAAAAACGAGAAAAAATAACAGCTGTAAAAAAAACTAAAAATCTACGCATTATATTTTCCTTTTCTATTTCATATCCGCCAATTCAATTACCGTAACACCCTTGTTTTTGCCCTTTTATATACTTCAAAGGCTCTGCCTTCCAATTGATTATAGGAAGTGACGGAATCCGTATCCTCAATTACTCTGTTGTTCACAATAGAGATGTTTTCCTAAGGATACACAAACCAACGATTGTGTTCTTGTCAGCCATTACCTATTTAAAAGAAATGAATTTCCTAACATAGAACTCCTTGAACCCATTGGTTTTACTTGCGTTGATGCCACTTATATATTTTTGAATTAAGCGAAAGAAGATAAAACGAATAACCATAAAAAAGGGTTGATTTTATTGTTCAATAAAAATGACCTTCTATTTGTTATTAACTCTTTGAAATTATGATAAATATATGAAAAGGGGAAAAGATGATTTATGGTTATATCAGAGTAAGCAGCCAAAAACAGTCGGTAGAGCATCAGGAATATGAAATTAAGCAATATGCCTTAAGAAAGGGCATAAAAATAGATAGTTGGATTGAAGAAACTATCTCTTCACGAAAAGCATTAAAACACAGAAAATTAGGTCAATTACTTGATGAATTGCAAGAAAATGATGTGATTATTGCTTGTGAAATCTCTCGGCTTGGGCGTTCGCTTTTAGAAGTTATGGGAATTTTGGAAACTTGTTTGGCTAAAAACTGTCAAATCATTACCATTAAAGAAGGTTTCCATTTAGGCAATGACATTCAATCACAGGTATTGGCTTTTGCTTTTGGACTTTCAGCACAGATTGAAAGGAACCTGATTTCTCAAAGAACCAAAATGTCGCTGGATAATCTTAAATCATCAGGTCGGAGATTAGGTCGGCCTGTTGGTGCAGAAAGCAAAAAATTAAAATTATCTAAAAACACTAAAAGAATAAGAGATTTATTAGATAAAAAAGTTCCCAAAGCACAAATCGCCAGAATTATGGGCGTTCAAAAAATAACGCTCCGCAGATTTATTAAACGAATGGGATGGAATTATTAAAAAAGAAACCAGAGTTGATACTCTGGTTTTATTATGAAATTATTATTTTGCCAAATCCAGCAATAGTTCTTTTGCTGTGGAATTTTGGGTAATATCTGCTATATCAAAGGCATCAAATTCATATTCAGCACAAACATCTCCTGCGAATGCACCATAATAATGAAGAAGAGCCATATTGTATAATTGACCATTAAAAGTCGCCACCATCAATGGTGTAACTCCCATATCATCAGGAATATTTGGAGATGCACCCTTTTCCAATAAATATTCAATCATTTTTCTGTTGTTTCTTTTGACTGCCATCATCAGTGCTGTTTCACCGTTCGCATTAACTACATCAATACCTTCACCCATTTCTAACATTCTATCTACCACAACAGTTTTCTCAAAAAATGGAATATTGGGATTCACAACCAAAGCCATTAAATGAGTATAGTCATCAATATGCTTAAATTTCATCGTGCTTCGGTCTATTATTTTGAGTAAATCCGTGTAATCAGCAGAAGCTAAAAAGTGTATCAAAAATGACTCTACATCAAACAAAGGCTCAAATTGCTTTAAATTGTCATACTCTGGAATTTCCTGCAAATGTCTAAGCACTTCGGCCAACTTCCTCTCTGCTTTCATATGATAAGGCAGTGGTTTAGATGAATTTAATATTAGGTCTATCTTTTCAATCAATTCTTCAAAAACTATATCATCTCGCATTTTTAATCCTTTAACGCCATATTATATAAGGTTTTTGATAATTCTTTCTGCCATTGTGGTAATAATTTATTTTTATGTAAATTGACCAACAAAGCCCAGCTTGAAGAAATGCTTGGCTTTTTATTCTGCCATACCAGAGAACCCAAATAATTACTGCATTTATTCAAATAACGGGAACTAAAATCTCTTCTACTCTTTATCTTTTGCTCTTGTAGCAATTCATCTGCAATATTCAAAAACATCTCTAAATATTGATTTTTCTTATTATTGTTCATCAAATCTCCTTATTTTTGATAATAATATTTATCAGTTTTGAGCAGATAATTGTGAATTAAACAAATCTGAACAGATATAAGTAGGAGCTTCAATTCTATGCTTACTGATGAATTTGTCCTTATTGGTAGGAAATGGGGATGTATAGTTATGCCAACCATCAATATTGTAAATCTTTTTAATTTTATAGGATGCTTTGAAATACAAGGATTTGAACATTTTAATGATGTAGCCGATGAATAGTGCCAATTCCTCAACATTATACTGATATATGGTAATATGAATATGATTTATACCATTGGATTGTTTTTCTATAATCCCTTGAAATGGAACTTGTATGTGTTTTAAATTTCTCCATTTGGAACCGTATCTCCAATGATAGTAATGAGATAAAATTGATTTAAAATCTGTTTCTAATTTTACAGCATCTACAAAATTATTTGGATTTATGGTAAACGCAAATAATCCGTTTGAGGTATTGGGTGTCAGTTGTTTATCCGAATTCATATCTATCCAGAGAGATTTTAATTGTTTGATGGTGTTGGGAGTTTCTTGTGTTATTCTATTTTTAAATATTTTTTCACTCATTTCGTCCTCTATAATAATCAAATTTTAAGTATGGTGAGATTTATGGCTAGTTTTTAGCCATTTAGTTATTGTGATAAATTGTGGTATAAATAATTGAGAAAGTAGTTATTAAACATTCTTTCTCATTCTAATACTCGTCTTATGCTCTTCTTACGCTTGTCTAACTATCAGCAACAACAGGGGAATTTCTGTACTCCTGTCAAACCTTATGCCGATAAAAGGTTTGAGTTATCGGTATCTGTTGCTGATGATGGAATAATATCATATCAGCTTTGGGCGATGCAAAATTATTTTGATAATTTTATTTATCAAAAAGACCCGAAAATTTATTTTTTTGATGATATGGCATAATACACTGATTTTATTTAATAAAAAAAGTTCGCAGAAATTTGACTTTTGAAAAAGTTTAATGTAATATCTACTTTGTTCAATGAGGTGTCATTATCCTCTTTTTCTTAAAATACATATCCATATTTATATTCAGAATTGCAAATATAGTTTCAACTCGTATAGGGGATAACTATGATTTGCACAAATTACCAAGATAAAAATCCTAAAAAAATGATTGAAGTTGGAGAAGATATTTTCCAACTACTGATGTTCTTATTAGAACTTGAAATGCAGAAGAATTAGGAGCTATGGATATGAAAGCGGTTATTTTAGCTCGGGTTTCCACCGAGATGCAGGAAGATGGGTTCTCTCTTGATGCTCAATTAGACAGGTTGAGAAACTATTGCTCCTTTAAAGGATTAGAAATTGCAAAGGAATTTACCTTTGTTGAAAGTTCCTTTCACGGCAAAAGGACTAAGTTTTATGAAGCGGTTAATTACATTAAACGGCAAAGTAAGCTGACGGCTCTTGTTGTTGATACCGTTGACAGGTTGCAAAGAACCTTCAACGAGTTTCCGATGCTTTTAGAGCTTGTTAAAAAAGAAAAATTGGCTCTTCACTTCTTTAAAGAAGGCTTGGTAATTGATAAAAACTTCAAAAGCTCTGACCTTGCGATGTGGCAAATGCAAATTTTGTCGGCAAATATGTTCGTCAATTCAACTCGTGATAATGTTAAGCGTTCTGAGGAGCGAATGCTCAATGAAGGATTGCTCCCAGGGCCTGCTCCGATTGGATATTTGAATACCAAAGATGCAAATGGCAAGAAGACCATTATCATTGACCCTGACCGAGGGCATTGGATAAGAAAATTGTTTGAGGAATACTCAACAGGGTTATTTTCAATGGATGAGTTGGTTAAAAAGTCCAAAAACTGGGGATTGCGAAACCGTAAGAGTGGTAACCCGATTACCAAAGCCCAATTTGCAGATATTTTGCAAAACCCGTTTTATTATGGCGTGATGTACTATAACAAGAGCTATTTTCCGCATATTTATGAAAAACTCATTTCCAAGGAGTTGTTTGATAAATGTACCGAAGTGCGGACTGGTAAGTTCAAGCGAACCTCCAAGCATACCAGAGAGCCCTATATTTTTCGGGGGCTGGTTCGTTGCAAACATTGTGGTTGTTTGCTTTCGCCTTATACCAAGAAGGGGCAATATGTTTATTTAAGACATACTGACCTCAAAAATTGCGAACACTGTAATAATATCAGTGAGAAAATTCTGCTGAAAGAAGTGGAAAAGGCACTTGCTTCAATCTGTTTTGATGATGAACTGAAAATCGCTCTGGCGGATGCATTAAAAAAACGCTATGAAGCCACACACGGCAACAATCATTATCAATTGGAAAAGAATCGGAATCAGTTGGTTGATGTTGAAGAAAATCAAAAGAAACTTTTGGATTTGCTGATTGCGGGAACGGTTTCTGCCGAAGTATATCGCAGTAAAAATGCCGAGTATGAAACAGCTAAAATTGAGCTTCAGGCGAAAATTGAACAATTGCAGACACCTGATAACTCTGTTGAACGAGCGATTGATAAGGTGTTGAATTTCAGCCAAAATTCTTTTGCAATTTTCAAAAGTTCGCAGATTGAAGAAAAAAGGCGTATTTTAAATATCGTTTTTGCGAACTTTTTGATGGATGGAAAAAATCCTGAAATATCAATGCATAAAAACTTCAAGCTCCTATCAAAAATAGGAGCTTGTGAAGATTGGTGCCCTGGAGAAGACTCGAACTTCCACTACCTGAGGTAACATGCACCTGAAGCATGCGCGTCTACCAATTCCGCCACCAGGGCTTAACAACGGATATCCTTTTAACGCACTTCAAAATAAATTGCAAGCATTTATTTTAAAAATTTTCAAGATATCCATAAGAATTTAAAAGGAGATAGGTTCCCAGGCAAAGGCGATAGATGACAAACGGCAGAAACGTTGATTTCTTTAGCCACCACATGATGATGTAAATAGCCAGAATGGAGAAGATGAACGAATAGGTTATACCGTCCATGGCATAAATGATTTCCTGAAAATTGCCGGCGGCGTAAAGTTCCCAGCCGACGAGCATTCCGGCGGCGGCAATGGTCGGAATTGACAGCAACATGGCAAACTTGGCGGCTTCGCGGCGTTCCATTCCCAAAAAGCGTCCCATGGTAATGGTTATGCCTGAGCGGCTGGTGCCGGGAATAAGCGCCAGGCACTGAGCCAGACCGATGAGCAGAGCGTCGAGGGCGGTCAGATGTTTTATCTGGCGGATGGTCATGCCGAGTTTGTCGGCAATAAACAGAACAATGCCGAATCCCAGAATCGTCCAGCCGATGATACGGCTGTCCCTCAGCCACTCCATGCCGTAGGATTTGAGCGCCAGTCCGGCGATAACGGCCGGAATTGTTCCGATAACAATCAGCCAGAAGAGCTTGGAACCGGCATTTTTGAAATTGGGAATGAACCAGGTTTTGAAGACGCCTTTGAGCATCATCCAGATTTCTTCCGAAAAGTAAATCATGACGGCCATAATCGAACCGACATGCATGGCAACGTCGAGTGCCAGTCCCTGATCGGGGAAAGACGTGAATTTTGAAAAAAGAATCAGATGTCCGGAGGAACTTACCGGAAGAAATTCCGTCAAGCCCTGAAGGGCGGACAGAAGCAAAATTTGTATATTAGTCACTTTTTACACTCTTTCCTGTTTAATGCCGAAAGCATTTAAAATTCTTTTTTTGAGAGCCAGCGGGGAAATCGGTTTGACCAGATATTCCTGTATGCCCAGATTGCGTGCGTCGAGAACGGTTTTTTCCTTGGTGTCGACGGTAATCATGATTATGGGCAGGCTTTTCAGGTGGGGATTGTTGCTGTTTTTCAGTTCGCGCGCCAGTTCAAGGCCGGTTTTGCCCGGCATTTGCTGGTCGAGGAGAATTATATCTATTTTGAAACTGTTGAGCAATTCGACGGCTTCCGCGGCAGATGCGGCTTCGCGGGTGTTTTTCATACCGATTTGATACAGGGCGGTTTTGATGAATGTCCGCGAGAATTTGTCGTCATCGACGACCAGACAGGTTAAACTGTCCCAAGCCAATTGTTTATGCGCGTTTTCCATGACTACCTCGATATCAGCTCTCCGATTTGTTTCAAGTTTATAATAATTGTTTATAAATTAAAACAAAAATCAGCGTTATTCATATGTAATAATGATTCGGGCGTGAAGCGCACGCCGTTGAGCGACGCGCCCCAATGCAGGTGCGGGCCGGTAACGCGTCCGGTTTTGCCGACTTCGCCGATGACCTGTCCCTGTCTGACATAATTACCCGCTTTGACGGAAACTTTTTTCAGATGCGCGTAGATGGTAAACAGCTGGTGGCCGTGGTCGATGACGACGGTGTTGCCGGAGTAAAAGTAATTGCCGCCGCTTAACCGGACAATGCCGTTTGACGCGGCTTTGACCGGGGTTCCTTCCGGAGCGGCGATATCGGTGCCCTGATGCGGGTTCATCTTTCTGCCGTTCATTATCCGCTGTCCCCCGAAATGGCCGCTGATACGTCCTTTGACCGGCATAACAAAGCCTTTTTCCCAGTAGTTTTTGTTTAGTTTGTCTGCCAGGGCTTTTTTGAGGTCGCCGCGTTCCCGGCCGATTTCATTCTGGTCTGCGGCCGAGGGCGTAACTTTCTTCTGCGGTATGCCTTTAATGTCCTGAATATCCCATTTGGTCGCGGCGACGTTCAGGGAATAGTCTTTGGCAGCGCCTTTGGCATTGATGACTGTCAGCTTTTTTTCCGGAGTTTCGTCGCGGCCGAAGGCCAACAGAAAGTTTCCCGACGGAGAAAGCATATATTCCCGGCCGTCAAGCAGAATTTTTTCGGCGCCGGGGGCATAGCCTTTCAGAATTTCGCCCTGCGCCGGCTTGCCGCAGAGTTCCAGCGCTTCAGTCCCGGCAGGGAGCAGCGCCGTCAGAAAACAAGTCAAACAAATCGCCTTGTAGAGTGTCATTTTTCTTTCGTTCCGTTTTGGTTTTGATACTGCCGTCAATAAAACGGATTTCCAGCGACGGACTTTTCTGCGCCTGCGCAACGGAGTAGACCGTTTGGCGGCGATTGTCCCGGACCCAGGCGAAACCGCGGCTTAGAACCGAATCTATTGAAACTGAATCCAGTCTAAGCGACAAATTCTTTAAATTTTCTTGCTTTTTTTCAAAAATATTCAAAATGTAATACGGGCGCAGACTGGTTTGGGCAATCTGGTTTTGTTTGTTTTTAAGCATGTTGCCGAATGCCAGCTGCAGGCGTTCAACGCGGTCATCCAGCTTTTGTCTGCTTTCGGCAAGTATCTGTTCCAGATTGGGAATGCCGCGGCTTAACCCGTCAAGCCGGCTGCGACGTTCTTCGAAGTAGCGGTTAACGGCGTTGGACAGACGGCTTTGTGCCGTACTGAGCGTTGCGGAAATTTCGGCTTTGACCGGAACCGCAAACTCGGCGGCACCGGTCGGGGTCGGTGCGCGCAGGTCGGAGACGTAGTCAATCAGCATGGTGTCCGTTTCGTGGCCGACGGCGGAAATAAGCGGAATTTCCGAATCATAGACGGCTCTGATGACAATTTCTTCGTTAAACGGCCAGAGGTCTTCAAGACTGCCGCCGCCGCGGGCGACAATCAGGACGTCCGGCCGGGGAACGGCGCCGCCGCGAGGCAGGGCATTGAAGCCTTTGACGGCTGCGGCGATTTTTTCGGCGGCTCCTTCGCCCTGTACGGGGGTCGGCCAGACAATAATGCGGCTGGGAAAGCGGTCGCGAACGCGGTGAATAATGTCACGAATGACGGCGCCGCTGGCCGAGGTGACAACGCCGATGACGTCCGGCAGAAAGGGAACGGGTTTTTTGTGCGCCGGGTCGAACAGGCCTTCGGCGGCAAATTTCTGTTTTCGTTCTTCCAAAAGTTTGAGCAGCGCGCCGGCACCGGCGATTTCCATTTGTTCGATTACCAGCTGATAAGAGGATTTGCCGGCAAAAGTGGTTATTTTGCCGGTGGCGACGACTTCCATGCCGTCTTCGGGTCTGAAACTGAGACGGGAGGCGGTTCCTTTCCAGATAACGGCGGAAAGAACCGCGTTCGGATCTTTCAGCGACAGATACCAATGGCCGGAATCGGCACGTTTGGCGCCGAAAATTTCGCCGCGGATTTTAACCCGGTTAAAGGTGGTTTCGACAAATTTTTTAATTTCAAACGATATTTCGCTGACCGTGTATTCGGGCAACTGCGGGGTTTGTTGTTCCGCCAGGTTGAGAAGGTCTTCCATCATCAGAGTTCCAAAAGGTTTTTGGCGTAGTCCGCCGCGTTGAAGACGTCCAGATCATCAATTCCTTCGCCGACGCCGATGTAATGAATCGGGGAGGGCTGTTCTTCGGCGACGGCGACCAGAATGCCGCCTTTGGCCGTACCGTCAAGTTTGGTAACGACAAGGCCGGTAACGTCGACCATTTCCTTAAAGGTCTGTACCTGAGACAGGGCATTTTGTCCGGTTGTGGCGTCAATGGTCAGCAAAGTGGCGTGCGGCGCTTTGGGCAGGACTTTTCCGATGACGCGGACGATTTTTTTCAGTTCGTCCATCAGGCCGGTTTTGTTTTGCAGTCTTCCGGCAGTATCGATAAAAACAATATCGTCTTTTTGCCTGACAGCTTCCGTCAGACCGTCGTAACAAAGACCGGCGGCGTCACAGCCGGCAGGGCCTTTGAAGACGCGGATGCCGCAGCGTTGCCCCCAGACTTCAAGCTGCTCGACGGCGGCGGCGCGGAAGGTGTCGCCGGCAATGAACGAGACCTGTTTGCCGCCGGCCTTGAATTTGGCTGCCAGTTTGCCGATGGTGGTGGTTTTTCCGGCGCCGTTGACCCCGACCATCAAAATAACGAAAGGTTTTTGGGTATCGTCAATTGCCAGCGGCTGTTCGCAAGGCTGGAGAATTGCTTCGATGTCGGCGGCAAGTTCGTTTTTGATTTCCGTGTCGCCGGCGTCTTTGTTCAATCGGCGTTTGGCAAAGCTGCCGATGATTTTGGCGCTGGCTCGGACGCCAATGTCCGAGCTGATCAGAAGTTCTTCAAGTTCGTCAAGCGTTTGGGCGTCGACACGGCGCTTGGTAAAGATGCTGCTGATGCCGCCGGTAAGCTTGGCGGAAGACTTTTTGAGGCCAAAGCCTAATTTCTGCAAAAAGCTAGTCATTGTCGGTTTCTCCCTGTTCACGCAGAATGCGGGCCCGTTCCCGGCGGATTTCGACCGGAAGCTGCGGCATGAGGGCTGCGGGTGTTCCCGGACGTTCCGAGTAGGGGAAAACGTGCAGTCTGGTAATGCCTGCCTCAGTTACCAATTTAAGCGTGTTTTGAAAATTTTCATCGCTTTCGGTCGGAAAGCCGCAGATAAAATCGGCGCCGAACGTTGCTTCGGGGCGTACCCGACGAATGGCGTCGCAAAGTTTAATGACATCTTCGCGGGTATGGCGGCGACGCATCCTTTTTAGTATCATGTTGTCGCCGGACTGGACAGACAGGTGAAAATGCGGATGGACATTTCTGTATCTGCCGACCAGAGCGATAAAATCGTCGTCGACGGCAGCCGGGTCCAGTGAGCCGAACTGCAGCGAAGGAAGTTCGGGAATCTGTTCCAGAATATGCTGTATCAGGCCGCTGAAAGACGGGCGGTAGGAGCAGGCGTCGACGCCGGTCAGACAGATTTCTCCAAAACCGCGGCCGAGAAGTTCGCGAATCTGACTGATGATGTCTTCTTCCTTTACCGAGCGGTTGTTGCCGCGCGCATAGGGAACGATACAATAGGTGCAGCGGTGGTTGCATCCCTGCTGGATTTGAACAAAGGCGCGCTGGCGTCCTTCAAAGCCGGTTATCAGGTAACGGTCGTAGTCGTCATAGGAAAAAATGTCGCCGACAATGCTTTTTTCGGTAAGGTTGCCGGCCAGGTATTTTTCGATTTCGGCCTTTTCCCCGTTGCCGAGTACCAGATCGACCTCCGGCATGGAAGCAAATTTGCGCGGCGCTATCTGAGCGGCACAGCCGGTAACGATTATCCGGGCGTCCGGGTTTTCGCGGCGGAGTTTGCGGATGGCCTGCCGGCACTGGCGTTCAGCCTCGCCGGTAACGGCGCAGGTGTTGACAATGACAACGTTGTCCAAAGCGGCAAGCTTTTCTTTTAAAACTTCCGATTCATAAGAGTTTATTCTGCATCCGAACGTAACGACTTCAACCATAAAAAATCCTCCTCTGCGCAATATACGGCAAGAGGAGGATAAAATCAAACCAGAAATTTGTTATTAAGCCGATTTCAGGCCTTCTTCGAGATCTTTGGAAACGATTTCGACGGCTTTGTCGGAATATTCCTTGATTTTCTGGGCGCTGTAACGCAGGTCGTTGTGTTCGCTTTCCGAAAGTTTCGGATAGATTATGCCGTGGACGCCGCGTTTGCCGACAACGGTCGGCAGCGAAAGGCAGACGTCTTTGACGCCTTCGACATCATCGTGGTGGGTGGATACGGTCAGAATGGCATATTCGTTATTGGATATGGCTTGGCAGATTTGGCACAACGCGCCGGCAATGCCATAGAAGGTGGCGCCTTTGCCGTCGATAATCTTGTAGGCGGCATTGCGGACGCAGTCGTCGATATGCGCCTTGACATCGGCGGTAAAGGGTTTGTTTTCCATGCGGGCCAGTTCTTCAATCTGTACCGAGCCGGCGTCGCCGTTCGACCAGGCAAGGACTTCGCTGTCGCCGTGTTCGCCGAGGACGTTGGCGTGAATCGATTTCGGCGAAACCCCGAGATGGTAGCCGAGCAGGGTGCGGAAGCGGGAGGTGTCGAGCACGGTGCCGCTGCCGATGACGCGTTCCCGCGGAAAACCTGAAAGTTTAATGGCGACTTCGGTCATGATGTCGGCGGGATTGGAGGTAATGAGCAGGATGGTGTCCGGCGCATATTTGGCAACCTGGGGAATAATGCTTTCAAAGATTTTGGCATTGCGGCCGAGCAGGTCTATGCGGGTTTCTCCGGGTTTCTGGTTGGCTCCGGCGGTAACGATGACGACTTCGGCGCCTTTCAAATCTTCATAAGTTCCGGCCTTGACCTTATTGGCATAAGCGAACGGCGCAGCGTGGGCAATGTCCATGGCTTCGGCCTGGGCTTTCTTTTCATTGGCGTCAATCAAAACGACTTTGCGGGCGACGCCTCTCATAATCAGGGCGAATGCCGTTGCCGAACCTACGGAGCCGGCACCTATAATTCCTACTTTCATCTTTTTTCCTTTCAAGCTTGTCTGGTGCGCATTCTGCACAAGAGTTATTTTTTCCACTATAAATTTTCATGTGCTAATATAGGAATTTTTTTTCGAAATACAATAAAAAAGGTCATCAAAAATGATGACCTTTTTGTAACAATTCTTAACCGGTTTATTCGGCGGGAACGGCGTCGGCCGGCGTTTCTTCCTCGGCCGGGTCTGCGGCTTCCTCAACACTGACCGCTTCGGCTTCGCTGACGGTTTCCTCTTCGGCAATCGGGTTGCCGTTTTCGTCGACGGCGACTTCTTCGCTGACCGTTTCGGCAGCTTCGGCGCCCTCGGGGACAACTTCTTCAACGGCAATGACTTCGGACGGAACGGTCTGATTGCCCTGTTTGACAAAGCGGCTGATAACCATCAGGGCGACGATGACCAGAACTATGTAGAAAATCTTTTTCATTTTGTTTCACCTTAAAACCAGAGTTGAATAACTGTATATAATGATTATTTCCTTAATGCCGAATTGTCAACAGAAAGCGGCGTTTATGCGGCGGAAAAAATATCCGTGCGCAATTTATCCACTTTTTTAAGCGGCTGAAAAGGCGGGTTTTTCGGCGTTTTCGGGCTTTTTTGTCCGGGCTTTGCCTCCGCATTTGAAAATAATGCTTGTCAAATTATATAAATTTGTGCTAACTAGTCAATCACAGGCCGGGAGGTCTGAAAATTTGTTTTAATATTTTTTGAGGTTTATCCATATGACTGATACAGCTAACCGCGTTAAGAAAATTGTTGCAGAACACCTTGGCGTCGAAGAATCTAAAGTTACCGATACCGCAAGCTTCATCGATGATCTGGGCGCTGACAGCTTGGATACAGTAGAGTTGGTTATGGCTTTCGAAGAAGAATTCGGTTGTGAAATTCCGGACGAAGCCGCTGAAAAAATTCTGACTGTAAAAGACGCTATCGACTATCTTTCCAAGAACGCATAAGTCGCACAGGCTTTGTACAATTGATGAAACTCGCTTGACTAAGCGAGTTTTTTCATATAATAGAGTGTTGAATTGCGCAGCTGTTTTTTTACTGTGCTCAATGATGTAACTTATTCGGAGTTAATTAATGAGAAGAGTTGTTGTAACCGGACTGGGTATGGTTTCTCCTTTCGGAAGAGGCGTAGACTTTAACTGGAAAAACATTTTGGACGGTAAATCGGGCATCAGGAAAATCGACAATATCGATTTGAAGGACATTCCCTGCCAGATAGCCGGCCAGGTTCCGTTCGGCAAGGAAGAGAACCAGTTTGATCCGGATACCGTTATGGCTCCCAAAGATCAGAAAAAAGTTGACAAGTTTATCCTTTACGGCCTGGCTGCAGGCGGTGACGCAATCGAAGATTCCGGCTGGAAACCGGAGACCGACGAAGACCAGTTCCGTTCCGGCGTTATGATGGGTTCCGGCATCGGCGGCCTGCAGACGATTTACGAAAATTCGCTGATTTTTAATGAATCCGGCTGTCACAAAATGTCGCCGTTTTTTATTCCGGCCTGTCTGATTAACATGATTTCCGGCAACCTTTCGATTGCCTATAAGTATAAAGGTCCGAATCATGCCTGCGTTACGGCATGTTCGACCGGCACGCACGCCATTGGCGATGCCATGCGCATTATTGCCATGGGCGATGCGGACGTTATGGTAGCCGGCGGTGCCGAATCTGCGGTCAATGTTCTGTCGCTGGCCGGCTTCTCCCGTCTGCGTGCGGTAACAACCTCTTTCAACGACAATCCGGAAAAGGCTTCCCGTCCCTGGGACAAGGATCGCAGCGGTTTTGTCATGGGCGAAGGTTCCGGTGCTCTGGTGCTTGAAGAATTGGAGCATGCCAAAGCCCGCGGCGCCAAAATTTATGCCGAAGTCGTTGGTTATGGCATGAGCGGCGACGCTTATCATATTACCGCGCCTTCGGGCGACGGTGCTTATCGTGCCATGAAACAGGCGGCAGCACATGCCAAGGAACATGGCATTGAATTAAGCGACATCGGTTATATCAATGCGCACGGAACTTCTACGCCGGCCGGAGACGTCGGCGAAGCACAGGCGGTTGAACGTCTGTTCGGCGAAAACATGAAGACGGTTTCGATGTCTTCTACAAAATCGGCCATCGGCCACCTGCTGGGCGCTGCCGGTGCCGTTGAGGCGGTTCTGTCCGTCAAGGCGCTGCAGGATCAAATCTGTCCGCCGACCCTGAACCTTGAGAATCCGGCTGACGAGGTTGCCCATATGGATTTGGTTCCGCTGAAAGCAAAACCGAAGGCACTGAAGGCTGTCATGTCGAACTCGTTTGGCTTCGGCGGTACGAATTCTTCGCTGATTTTCAAGAAATACGAAGCTTAGCCGTGTAAAGAACACCGATGAAAAAGCTTATTATCATTTTTCTGAGTGTTTTGTCGGTGCTGGCTTATATGCAGATTAAGGGGTGGATTGCGGAAGGCGGTCCGCTCCTTAACGTTACCAATGTGGTGGTTCCGAAAGGGGCGTCGCTGAAAACGGTGGCGGAAGAGTTGTCGCGCACCGGCGTGATTGATAAGCCCTGGCTGTTTCGCATTATGGCCAGAATCAACGGGCTGGCCAAGCATCTCAAAGCCGGCGAGTACCAGTTTATGCCGGGGATTTCGTTGCAGGCCGCGATGGACAAGATTGCGCGCGGGGAAGTTTTTTTCCGCCGGATAACCATTCCCGAAGGACTGACCAGCGGCCAGATTATGTATCTGATTGCCAATTATCCCGATTTGGAAGGCGAGATTGACCTTGACGTCAAGGAGGGAGAGCTGTTGCCGGAGACCTACAGTTTTGAACTTGGAGCCAGCCGCAACAGCATTATCTTACAGGCGCGGGCCGCTATGCAGAAAGCGCTGGAAGAAGTCTGGGCTTCCCGCGACAGCAGTCTGCCGCTGAAGGACGTTAACGAACTGCTGACGCTCGCTTCGATTATCGAAAAGGAAACCGGTGTGCCGGAAGAAAGACCACTGGTGGCTTCCGTGTTTCTGAACCGTCTGAAGAAAGGTATGAGGCTGCAAACCGATCCTACGGTAATTTATGCGATTACGGAGGGCGAAACTTCGTTCGGACGCAGTTTGAAACGCGCCGACCTGAAAATCGACAGTCCCTACAATACTTATCTGAATTACGGTTTGCCGCCGGGACCAATCTGCAATCCGGGGCGAGAGGCGCTTATGGCCGCTGCCCGCCCGCAGCAGAGCGATTATCTGTATTTCGTGGCCGACGGCAAAGGAGGTCATCGTTTTGCCAGAAGCCTGAATGAGCATAACCGCAATGTGAAGGCCTGGGTTCGTTCAATCAGAAATTAATTTCCGGTTATTTTCGGTTTACATTTTGGACAAAAAAGGTTAAATTAACGCATAACTGTTTATAGATATGTGTTTTTATCATTAAAAATTAAATATTATGTTTCAAAATGTGATTTTAGTCAGCGGAGCTGTCGTTGCCGCGGGTTTGTCGTTTCGGTTTAACCTGAAAATGTTTAAGCTGAAAAAGGTCAATCCGCGTATTCCGGCGATGCTTCTTAATGTTCTGACCTGTATCTTCATGACTCAGTTTGTGGTGGTCGTGAATGATTTTGCCCTTCTTAAAGGCTGGGTGTTTTGTGATTTTGTTATTGCTGCGGCTGTGTGGATAATTTACATCTGCGGCAGGCATTTAAAAACCAAAAAATAATCTTATGGATTACAGAGATGAACTGAAAGAGCTGCTTGTCTGCCAGTTCGGCGTGGTTGCGTCAATGTCTGAAATTGACGACGGGACGGAACTTTTCCTGCTGGGGATTGACGAGCTTGACATGTTGAGACTGAGCATGTTGATTGAAGAACGACTGGGCGTTTGCGTTCCCTCGTTTGTTTTGGAAACGGAAGTGCGGACTTTCGGGGATTTAGCGGAGCAGGTTTATCTGTTTGCGTGAAAAAGAAAAGGTTTTTGCCGGTTGCGGCGAAGACCTTTTTTTTGTGGTTTCAGGCTGAACCCTTGGTTTCCATCATCATCGGATAGAGTGCCTGCCTGGGGTCCATGCCGCGGGTAAGGACAACATTGAAAATCGGATACATGCGCTCACATTCCCTGATGGCGATGTCGATAATCTGCGAAACTTTGTTTTCGACCATTTCTTCGTCATCGTTAATGATGACAGAGTGTTTGAAAACCGGCATGTTTTGTTCGGTCCAGTAAGAAAAATGCCCAACCCAGAGTTCTTCGTTGGCCAGTGCCAGCAGTTCAAAGATTTTGCTGCGGTCTTCAATGGTGCTTTCAATATCCATCAGACAGGAAAGATGCAGGCAGCGCATGTTCTGTTCCCAGGCAAAAAAGAGCAGCATGTTGTTCCATTTGCCCTGCACTTCAACCACGACTTCGTTCAGACTGCGGCGTTCCAACTCGAAAGAACGGGTGCTGAAAATGTTTTCAACCGTGTCTATCGGATTGTATTCAGGGGCTAAATTCTTTGCCGGATTCATTGTGAGCTTCTCCACCTGGGTTAGTTTTGCAGCTGTGGCCGCGTCGTGATAAAAACAGATTGCATTACCGAGTCGGCGATTACAATAAATTAAAAAAAGTTTTCCACCTAAATCGGGAAACAAAAAAAATTTGAAAAGAAAATTTACGTTAAATCAGTAGCCTGACAAGGAACGGTGCAAATTAAAAATTTTTAGGTGTGGATATATTTTTTTTTGTTAATATAGTTTTAATCAATTGCCAACCAAGGAAAGAAAAAATGATGACAGGTCTTGAGTTTCCGGATATTTCGCCGATTATGTTTTCAATCGGTCCCGTGGCGGTGCGCTGGTATTCGATGGCGTATCTTTTCGGTATTTTGGCCGGTTGGTATTTGATTAACCGCAATGTGAAAAAATATGATCTGGGGCTGAGCCGGACAAATGTTGAGGACATGGTTTTCTATCTGACGCTGGGCATTATTCTGGGCGGCCGCTTGGGTTATGTTCTGTTTTACGGCAAAGGATATTTCTGGGAAAATCCGCTGCGGATTTTGGAAATCTGGCAGGGAGGCATGTCTTTCCATGGCGGCGTGCTTGGCGTCGTGGCAGCGCTTTGGCTGTTTGCGCGCAAGATAAATTACGGTTTTCTGCGACTGACGGATTTGGTGGTTTTGTATGCGCCAATCGGCATATTTTGCGGTCGGCTGGCCAATTTTGTGAACGATGAGCTGTGGGGTCGGATAACCGACGTGCCGTGGGCGGTACGTTTTCCGAGCGGCGGTTATCTGCCGCGGCATCCGTCGCAGCTGTATGAGGCAGTGTTTGAGGGCGTACTGATGTTCATTGTGCTGAACATGTTGTGGCGTTATAGATGGGTGCGCGAGAGACACGGTTTTGTTTCGGCCGCGTTTGTGGCTTTGTACGGGGTTTTCCGAATTGCCATGGAACAGTTTCGCGAGCCGGACGAGCAGATGGGATTCTTTTTCAACTCGTTTACAATGGGACAGATTTTGTCGTTGCCGCTGGTGCTGCTCGGCGTGTCTGTGATGGCGCGTCTGGCTATGCTCCGGAAAAAACAGTCTTAATTACAAGGTCTTACTGCTGATCTCTTACTATCGCAGACCTTGTTACAGGAGTGTTTGCCTATGCAGGCTAAACAAAACCCTCAACCTTCTGAGGTCGAGGGAGTTAGCAACTGCACAAGTACAGCCCAACTTATTCGTTTCCTAAAGGGAACTTATTTCGCGGCTCCCTCGAAAGAGGGGTCTTGTACTTGTGTGAGGTTGCTACACCTCGCCGGACTATTGTCCGTTAACTGTTCCGTTTCAGGTAATATCTGAAGTACGGAAACAGAAACTAGTAACAGTTTAACAGGAGATAGTTAAAATGCAATTAAAAAATCATTTATCAAAGAAGATTGATTTTGGTTTTGTGTATATATGAAAAGAATATTAAGCTTTAGAAGTGACGTTTTGGGTAAATTTGTAGGTTTTTTGCAGAGCCTTATGGGCACGAACCAGCACCTCGACTGAGTTGGCATCGCTGCGTTTTTTTTCGGAAACAGCACAGGACACGGTCAGTTTTATCGGTTTTTTGCGGCGGCCGAGCATAAATTCGGCCGAGGCGACGGCACGGCGGATTTTTTCCAGCCGGTCGAAGCCTTCGTTTTTGTCTTCCTTTTTGAAAATGATGACGAATTCGTCCGGTGTATAGCGATAAACCTGATTTTCAAATTCAGTTTCGGTAATGCGGGCGGCAATCATTTTCGTAAGAGCGTTTTGTCCCATGCGGCCAAAGACCTGACCGAGCTTTTCGTAATCGTCGATACAGACAATGCCGACCGAGTATTTGAGCGGAAAATTTTTGGCGTTGATTATAAACGCGTTGCGTCCGGCAAGTCCGGTCAGGACATCGCGGTAGGTAGAATAATAAATATCCTGAACGACGGCGACAGCAATGCTGAGCATGGCGGCGGCAAAGAAGATCGTCAAAGCCGAGGGCAGCAACGAATAGTAAAAGCCGAGGAAAATTTCAAAACCGGCAAAAAACAAAGCGGTGTCGACAATGGAGCCGCTGATTGACGCCCGGATGAAAAAAGCGCAAAGCATGAGGGCAAAGAATATCAGGCTGAGGCCGTTGAGGCCGGAAGAAGGCGTATCGTCAAAGTTCCAGGCCGGAGCCAGCCCTGCAGCGCTCAGCTTTTCGGCAACGGCAAACTGGGCAAAGACCGAAAGCAGAAGCCAGACGTTTTCTTTCCGCAACAGTTTGCCGCTGGGCAAAAAGTAAAAAATCGTCAGGTTGAGCGGCAGGAAAAAGCAAAGGTTAAGGTATTCGGCCGAAGACTGATAGCTTTCGCCCCCGTTCTTTTTGACATAGTTTATCAAAATATAGCTCAAAACGGTTATCAGGATAAAAAATACCGGTTTGCGGCTGTCGAAGTAGAGCAAAATCAGAAAAGCCGCGAAACTGAGAACGTAAAACAGGCTGTGCAGCGTAAGCAGCGAAGATTCAGGAAACGGGTTGGCCGCATAGAAACCGATAACGCCGGCACCGAAAACAAGCGCCGGCAGAAACGTGTTTTTCAGCAGCGGCAGAATCTTTTCCAAGCTTATGTTCAGTTTGAGCACCCTGTTTCTCCCTTATGCCGTATCATAAGCGGGAAGTGGTTTAAATTTTGTTTACGCATTTTAAAATCGAACTGTCGCCATAAGAATAAAAGCGGTATTTGTGCTCCATGGCGTAGCGGTAGGCCGCCTGCATGCGTTCGGTGCCGGCAATGGCGCAGATGAGCATGAACAGCGTCGATTTGGGCAGATGGAAATTGGTAATGATGTAGTCGATGATTTTGAACCTGTAGCCCGGCGTGATGAAAATGTCGGTTTCGCCGGTAAAAGGGTGCAGGATTCCGTTGTCGTCGGCGGCGCTTTCCAGCAAACGCAAAGAGGTTGTGCCGACGGCGATAATGCGGTTGCCGTTCTTTTTCGCTTCGTTTATTATCTTACAGGCGTCCGGGGAAATGACGCCGTATTCGGCGTGCATCTTATGGTCTTTGGTGTCTTCGACTTTGACCGGCAGGAAAGTTCCGGCGCCGACATGCAGGGTCAGGAAAACCTTTTTGACGCCTTTTTTATCCAAAGCCTCCAGGACGCGCGGGGTAAAATGCAGGCCGGCGGTCGGTGCGGCAACGGCACCTTCGTGTCTGGCATAGACGGTCTGATAATCTTCTTTGTCGTTATATTTGCTCCACAGGCCATCGGCGGGTTTTTCGCGTTTGATATAAGGCGGCAACGGCATTGAACCGTATTTTTCCAGGTAATGGCCGAGATTTTTCGGGTCGCAGTCGAATTTGAGCAAAACGCCGTCTTCGCCGTTTTTTTCCAGGACTTCGGCGGTAAAATCCGATTTTTCGGCCGGGATCTCGGCGGTGTAAAAAGCAACCGTGTCGCCGGGGCGCAGACGTTTGGCATTTTTTATGAAAGACTGCCAGCGGATGCCGTCAACCGGGTGGTAGAGCGTGACTTCAACCTGAGCTTCGCCGCGTTTGCCGTAAAGCCGCGCCGGAATGACCTTGGTATCGTTGAAAACGAGAACATCGCCTTCGTGCAGGATTTCGGGCAGCTCGCAGAAGATGCGGTCGGTTATCCTGTCTTCTTCGGACAAGTCCAAAAGTTTGGAACTGTCTCTCGGGCTGGCCGGTTTGTCGGCAATAAGGCTGCGGTCGAGGTCAAAATCAAAAATATCCACTTTCATGCTTTTTCGTCCTTTATTTTCAGGCTGTTATATTATATAAACTTGCCTGACGCAAGTTATTTTTAAGGAGCTGAAAGAAAATGAGAATTGCCTATCAGGGCGTGGCCGGCGCTTATTCGCACATTGCCTCAATGACGGTTTATCCCGGACAGGAATATCTGCCCTGCGACACTTTTGAAAAAGCCATGAAACTGGTAAGCGAAGGAGAGGCCGATCTGGCGATGATTCCGGTGGAGAACTCCAATGCCGGGCGGGTTTCCGACGTGCATTTTCTGTTGCCGCAGACCGGTTTGCATATTATCGGCGAGTTTTTTCTGCCGATTAATCATCAGCTGCTCGGTTTGCCCGGAACCAAACTTGCGGACGTAAAATCGGCTTCGTCGCATCCACAGGCACTGGCGCAGTGTTCGGAGTTTCTGAAAAGGCACGGCATTAAGCCGACGGCACGCATTGACACGGCGCTCAGCTGTCAGGACGTGCTGAAGTTTCAGGATAAGTCAATTGCCGCAATTGCTTCCAAACTGGCCGGCGAAATTTACGGGCTGGACGTGGTGGCGCCGAATGTTGAAAACGCCCGCAACAACACGACCCGTTTTCTGATTATGGCGCGGGAACCGGAAATTCCCGAAGACGACGGCGGCGCGTTTATCACATCTTTCATATTCAAGGCCAAAAATATTCCGGCGGCATTGTACAAGGCGCTGGGCGGCTTTGCCACAAATGGCATCAACATTACAAAACTGGAGAGTTATCTGCTGGAAGGGAAGTTTGTTTCGGCGCAGTTTTATGCCGAGATAGAATCGCATCCGTCAAGAAAAGCTTTTCAGAATGCCTTTGATGAGCTGAAATTCTTTTCGGAATCCATTCATGTTCTGGGAACATACCGCGCCAATAAGTACAGGTATCTGTAATAAAGGCGTTTGGGCGGCATTTTGTGTCTGCGCTAAGATTTGCGCTCAATGATGAAGTGTGCCAATTCCTTTAATGTTCGGGCTTTGTTTCCGAAGATGTCCAAAACCTGTTCGGCTTCGGTTATGAAGTCTTTGGCAATTTGTTTGGCTTTGGGCAGACCGTAGATGCCGACAAAGGTAATTTTTCCCTGTTCGGCGTCTTTGTTCAGGGTTTTGCCGACCAGTGCCTGATTTCCTTCGACGTCGAGAATGTCGTCGGCAATCTGGAAGGCGATACCGATACGGCGCGAGTAGTCAATCAGCGCCTGATATTTTTCGCCCTGCGCGTTGCCCAGAACGGCGCCGGCTTCGCAGGCGTAACGGAGCAGGCGTCCGGTCTTCATTTCTTCAATGTTTTTAATCAGTTTTTCGGGTTCGGCGGGGTTTTTGAGGTTTTCGGCGTAAAGGTCAAGCATTTGCCCGGCAATCATGCCGTTGAAGGCGCCGGCGGCTTCGGCCAGAAGTTTGACCAGACGGCTGCGGATAACCGGCCGCGGATGCGTCTTTTCGTCGCTGATGATTTCAAAGGCATAGGTCAGCAAACCGTCGCCGGCCAAAATGGCGGTGGCTTCGTCAAACTGCTTGTGGCAGGTCGGTTTGCCGCGGCGGAGGTCGTCATTGTCCATGGCTGGGAGATCGTCGTGGATGAGCGAATAGGAATGCAGCATTTCAAGCGCGGCGGCAGTGCGGAAAGATTTTTCCTCCGGTACGCCGAACAGGGCGGCGCACTCGCAGACAAGGAAAGGCCGCAGGCGTTTGCCGCCGTTCATGACCGAATATTCCATGGCCTGAACCACTCTTTTTTCGGGGCCGGCCGGAAGGGTAAAAAATTCAGGCAGGCGGTCGTTGAAACGCCGGGAAAAGGCGGTCAGTTTTTCTTTAATGTCGGTCATGTCGCATCGTCCGTAATCAGTTTTCGATTTTATCCAGTTCGCTCAGTTTTGTTTCGCCGTCGGGGGTGATTTCGATTTTTTCGATTTTAAGCTGTGCATCTCTGAGCTTGTTTTCGCAGAGCTTTTTGAGGCTTACGGCGCGTTCGTAAGCGGTAACGGCGTCGTCAAGCCTGATGCGTCCGCTTTCCAGCTCGCGAACCAGATTTTCAAGCCGGGCAAGCGCTTCTTCAAAGCTCAGGTCCTTAATGTCTTTTTCTTCCATATTTGTTTCTCTCCGTTAGGTTTAGGCCATCATATTATAATAATTTTCCGATGGCAACTCGGAATCTCTACTTTATGCCATCATCAACAAGTATATATAGCAATTGGTTTGTCTAGAACTGTTTTGCGCCTTGGAATCATGCTAAATTAGAATCAGTTAAATGAGGAGAAGCGAGATGAAGAATTTAGCGATAGTACCGGGGTCAAAGCTGCTGAAAGCGATGGGCAACGCGCGGCGTCTGGAAATTTTGTATTATCTGATGCAAAACGAGATGAACGTGACCGAACTTGAAAAGGCTGTCGGCCTGAGCCAGTCGGCCCTGTCGCAGCATCTGGCCATTTTGCGGGCGGAGAACGTGGTCAAAACCCGACGGGAGGCGCAGACGATTTATTATTCGATTAAAAGCGAAAAGGCGCTGAAGATTTTGCAGCTGCTGGACAGTTTGTATAATCAGCCTTACAAATAGGCAAAACAAAGCCGGGGTCAGTTCCCGGCTTTTTCGCCAATTTCAATGCGGTGGTGTTCGGCGTCGTAAGAAATGCTCAGTTTCCCCTCTCGCAGCGCCACGGCGTCCCGGCCGAAGATTTCAAAACGCCAGCCCCGGAGAACGGGATTTTTTCTGTCGGAAAAAACCGCCAGCCGTTTGAGATCGTCGTCGGAAGCAATCAGCCGGGGAATTACGCCTTGTTCTTGCGAGCGGATTTTCAGAAGCAGGCGCAGAAGTTCGTATAAGGCCGCGGCGCCGACCGGCAGCATTTTTTCGTGCTCGGGTTTGACATAGGCCGAAGGCGGAATTTTAACGGCTTTTTGAATGACTTCCAGAATTTCTTCGCCCAGTTTGCCGGTAACGACGTCTTTGCGGATGTTGCGGATTTTTTCCAGATCTTCGCGACAGTCAGGGCAGGCGGCGGCAATGTTGAGCAGGCAGTCGTCCCTGATAATGCTCTGGCGCGGCGTATCTTTGCTTTGCGCCCGGCGTTCGCGCCAGGCGGCAAGTTCGCGCAGAACGGTCAGCAGGCGGCCGTTGTGCGACCGGTGTTTGATTTTCTGCCAGACGTCTTCGGGATGCACGATATAGGTTTCAGGGTCGGCAAGAGCGGCAAATTCTTCGTCAAGCCAGTGTCCGCGGCCGCTTTCGGCCAGTTTGCCGCGCAGATGTTCATAAACGGGTACCAGATGGGTAACGTCGGAAAGCGCATATTCAAGCTGTTTGGCGTCCAGCGGGCGCAGACTCCAGTCGGAAAGGCGGCAGCTTTTGTCCAGCTGAATGCCGAGAATGGTTTTGACCAGGTTTTCGTAGCTGATCGCTTCGCCGAAGCCGAAAACCTGAGCGGCCGTCTGCGTGTCGAACAGCGGTTCGGGAATGAAACCGGCCTGATGGTAAATGATTTCGATGTCCTGGCGGCCGGAATGGAAGACTTTGACCACTTCCGGGTTGTGCAGTACGGCGAAGAAGGCTTCCAGTTCAATTCCGGGCGCCAGCGGGTCAATGATGGCGGCTGTGTCCGGCGCGGCGACCTGAATCAGGCAGAGTTTGGCGTAGTAAGATTTTTCGCGCAGGAATTCCAGATCTACGGCAATGAAAGGCTTCCGGTTCAGTTCCTGACAGAAGCTTATCAGTTCCGATGTGTTTTCAATCAGTTTCATAAAATTCAATCCGTTGTTTTCAAGCTGCTTTCAGCATAGTTCCTGATGTTTAATATTTTTTTAAGGCCGGTGCAAGCCGTTTTTGACGGAAAAGCCGATTTTCGGTGCTGATTTCTTAAGTTTTGCTTGCTTTCGGGAGAAATTCGTTTTAACAATTAAATCTAAATTATAATAACGAAAATGAGGTTTTTTATGAACAGCTATCGTACTCACACCTGCGGCGAACTGAGAAGTTCGGACGTCAACAAGGAAGTTAAGCTTGCGGGGTGGATTCACCGCAAGAGAAATCTGGGCAATCTCTGTTTTGTGGATTTGCGAGACCATTACGGCATTACCCAGTGTGTGTTCGACAGCTCCTCCGACTTGTTTGAAAAAATCGAAGCCATCCGTCCCGAATCGGTTATCGGCATCAGCGGCAAAGTCATGATGCGCGAGAGCATCAACAAAAATATTCCGACCGGCGACATCGAAATCAAGGTCGATGCCCTTGAGGTTTATTCCGAGGCTGAAATTCTGCCGTTTCAGGTCGCGGTGGAAGACGATGCGCCGGAAGAAATGCGCCTTAAGTATCGGTTTCTGGATTTGCGCAAAGACCGCATTCACAAAAACATTTTGCTGCGCTCGGCGGTTATTCAGCGTTCCCGCGAACTGATGCGGGAGCAGGGCTTTACCGAATATCAGACGCCGATTTTGACCGCTTCGTCGCCGGAAGGCGCGCGGGACTTTCTGGTGCCGTCAAGGCTGAATCCGGGGCGCTTTTATGCCCTGCCGCAGGCGCCGCAGCAGTTTAAGCAGCTGCTGATGGTTTCGGGGTTTGACAAATATTTTCAGATTGCGCCGTGTTTCCGCGACGAAGACCCGCGTGCGGACCGTTCGCCGGGCGAATTTTATCAGATGGATATGGAAATGTCTTTTGCCACGCAGGACGACGTGTTTAAGGTTATTGAGCACACGCTGGGGACAATCTTCAACGAATTTGCCAACGGCAAAAAAGTCGACCAGGCGCCATATGTCCATATTCCGTTCCGCGAGGCGATGATGAATTATGGTTCCGATAAGCCGGATCTGCGCAATCCGCTGGTTTTGCAGAATGTTACCGGACTGTTCGGAGAATCGGGTTTCGGCGTTTATGACAATCTGGCCAAAGAGGGCAGGGTTATTAAGGCGATGGTTGTTGCCGGCGCCGGCGAGAAGCCGCGCTCTTTCTTTGACAAGCTTGACGCTTATGCCAAGGAAGAAGGCATGGGCGGCATTGCCTACATCGCTTATGCAGCCGGCGGCGCCAAGGGTATTGCCAAACTGCTGAGCGCCGAAAAGCTGGAGGAATTTAAGAAAGAAACCGGCGCTAAGGACGGCGATGCGGTTGTCTTTATGGCCGGCAAGGGCATGAAGTTTGACAAGTTTACCGGCCGTTTGCGCAACAAGGTCGGCGAAGAACTCGGCCTGATTGACGAAAATACGTTTAAAATGTGCTGGATTGTCGATTTTCCGTTTTATGAAGAAAACGAAGAAACCGGCGCTGTTGAATTTTCGCATAATCCGTTCTCGATGCCGCAGGGCGGAATGGATGCACTGAACGGCAAGAATCCGTTGGACATTTATGCTTACCAGTACGATTTTGTCTGCAACGGCGTAGAACTGCTGTCGGGCGCGGTGCGCAACCATAAGCCGGAAATTATGTATAAGGCTTTTGAGATTGCCGGTTATGACCACAGCGTTGTCGACAGCAAATTCGGCGGCATGATAAGCGCATTTAAGTTCGGCGCGCCGCCGCACGCCGGTTCGGCCTACGGGGTTGACCGGCTGGTAATGCTGCTTTTGGACGAACCGATTATCCGCGACGTGATTTTATTCCCGTTGAACGGCAAGGCGCAGGATTTGATGATGCAGGCGCCGAACTTCGTTACGCAGCAGCAGCTTGACGAACTGCATATCAAAGTGGTTGAAGACGAAAAGAAGTAACAGAAACAGCCCCGCTTACCGGCGGGGCTGTTTTGTTCCGTTGGGCCGCATTCCGAGATACAGGCCGTTTTCGGCGAGGTGGTTTTTCAGCTTGAAGGTTTCTTTTCCGCCGATGTGGTCCTGAAAATATTTTTCCGTTCGGAGCATAATCTGCCAGACGTAAAAGATTCCCAGCTCGTTCAGGCGTTTGTTCAGACCGTAGGATATGAAGAGCGACATGTTTCTGACGGGTGCCATGAGCTTTTTGTTCAGAAAGGGATCGCCGCCGAAAAAGTTGAAAAATTCGCGGTTGACCTGCTGCAAGACTTCGTTTTGCTTTTGTTTTCTGACAAAGAGCTGCCGGGTTCGATGTTCGGCAATTTTGGCTTCGATGGCAGCCAGGTCCTGACGGTAAGAACGGCGCAGATAAAGCAGCTGCGCATAAGTAGCGTTTTCGATGTCCATTGTTTTTTTCCCATAAAAAAAGGCACATCTTCAACAGAAGGGTGCCGGGGAGTTCACAAGCCTCAACAACGCGACTACTTTGGCCTTTAGAGTTTCCTCCTGAACATGCGCCAAAGTCTCCCCGACGAGAGTCGGGGATATAAGCATTAACGGACTATATCCAATCCGTTGTTGTCGAGGTCTGTGACAACCCCGAACCGTTTTCCGGTTCTGACCGCCGGAGATTTCCGGACGGCTGAATTCAAAGTAATTGAGAATTGGCGGAAGTGCAAGCGAAAAATTGTTTCGGGAGGAACAGTTTTTTTGAAAAAGTTGTTGACTTGTAATTTAAAATGGCATAAATATTCCCTTGTTCGACAGATTGCTTCATCGTCTAATGGTAGGACAGCGGACTCTGACTCCGTTAATCTTGGTTCGAATCCAGGTGAAGCAGCCAATAAAAAAAACGCCCCGTTGCGGGCGTTTTTTTTATTGGCTGAAAAGCATTTGTTAAACGGCGAAGGCCGCGGCAGCAACAGAGCGCGTGGGGCGTTTTGTTCCGGGACTTTTCCTGCAAGACGTTCGGCCGGCGAAGTTTGACGGGGAAGAATAATTTTAAAATTGCAAATCGCGCCGTATGTTTTATTATTTCAGCAGGGTTAACTAAAAAGGCCGACTGATGATGATTATTGTTCCCGAAAAACTGAAATCCGGTTCTCATGTGCGGGTTATTGCACCGTCGCGGAGTTTGAGGATTATTTCCGAAGATTGCCGCCGGATTGCGCGAGCACGTTTTGCCGAAATGGGGCTGACGGTTTCTTTTGGAAAAAACGTTGAAATGACGGACCGTTTTTTATCTTCGCCGGTACGGGCGCGGCTTGACGATTTGCATGAGGCGTTTGCGGACAAATCGGTTGACGCGGTTCTGACGGCCATCGGCGGTTTTAACGCCGTGGAGCTTTTGTCGCAGATTGATTATGGGCTGATCAAAGCGAATCCGAAAATCTTCTGCGGCTTTTCGGATATTACGGCGCTGAGCTGCGCCATTTATGCCAAAACCGGTCTGGTTACCTATTCCGGGCCGCATTTTTCGAGTTTCGGCATGTTGAAAGGTTTTGACTATACGTTGGACTGTTTTAAGAAATGCTTTTTTCAGAAAGAGGCTTTTGCGCTGTGTCCGTCGCCGGAATGGTCTGACGATCCGTGGTATCTTAATCAGGACGAACGGCATTTTGTCCGCAATGACGGCATTTGGGCCATTCGTCCCGGCAAGGCGGAAGGGACGATAATCGGAGGCAATCTGGGGCTGTTGGACGAACTTAAGGGCACGCCGTATTTTCCGGATATCCGGGACTGTATTTTGTTTGCGGAGCACTGCGCCGAACATGACGCCTGGGTTTTCAACCGAAATCTGCAGTCTTTGTGTCTGCATCCCGACTTTAAGAGGGTACGGGCGCTGGTTATCGGACGTTTTGAACCGCAGAATCAGATGAATCGGGCGCAGCTGGAGGAGATTTTGCTGTCCAAAAAAGAGCTGGAGGGCTTGCCGATTATCGCCAATGCGGATTTCGGACATACGGCGCCGATTTTTACCTTTCCGGTCGGAGGGCGCGGATTTGTTGACGGAGAGCGTATTGAACTGACATGTTTTTAAAAAAAATTGAAAAATTATTTTATCCTTAAGCGTTCCTTAAGTTCAGATTGTTGTACTGACCATGTAATAACGAACAACTTAACTTTTTATTCAAGGAGAAAAAACATGAAAAAGATTTTTGCAGTATCGGCTTTGGCTTTGGCTCTGGGAATGAGCGGCGCGGCTTCGGCTCAGATGGTTTCCGGCGGTTTTCAGGGGCCGGGTCTGGCGCCGATGAGCGTGGCCGATGCCCTGAAGCTTAATGACGACACCGCCGTTGTTCTGGTCGGACAGATTGAAAGAAGCCTCGGCGATGAAAAATATCTGTTCAAGGACGCTTCCGGTACGGTTACGGTCGAAATTGACAACGAAGACTGGAGAGGCCTGAACGTTACGCCGCAGGACACGGTTATTCTGAACGGCGAGATTGATAAGGAAATGTTTAAGGATACCAAGATTGACGTTGACAGCATTGCGCTGAAGAAATAGGAACAGGGAGCCCAAATGCGTATATTGCTTATCGAGGATGATGCCCTTATCGGGGACGGATTAAAGGTCGGATTGGAAAAGCTCGGATTCAGCGTCGACTGGTTTACGGATGGCGCCGAGGGAGAAGAGGCCTTGTTTCAGGCTCCGTATGCCGCAGTCATCCTCGATTTGGGCCTGCCGAAAAAGGACGGTCTGGCGATTTTGCAGGACTGGCGGCATAAAAACAGAAAAGAACCGGTGCTGATTTTGACGGCACGCGGCGACGTCGACCAGCGGATTGCCGGTTTGAACAGCGGCGCCGACGATTATCTGGGCAAGCCTTTTGCCCTGAAAGAGGTGCAGGCGCGGCTGAATGCGCTTATCCGCCGCAGCGGCGGGCTGGCGGCTCCGGTTATCCGGCACGGAAAAATCGAATTTGATCCGCAGACGCGCAAAGTTCGCCTGGACGGAAAGGAAACGGTTCTGGCGCCGAAGGAACTGGCGCTGCTGGAACTGCTGCTTTTGAACAAAAACCGCGTGTTGTCGAAAGAAACGATAGAGAACAAAATTTATTCCTGGGACGAAGAGGTTTCGAGCAATGCGGTGGAAGTGCACATTCATCATCTGCGCAAAAAGCTCGGCCGGGACATTGTAAAAACCGTGAATAAAATCGGCTATATATTGGGGGACGAATGAATAAGCTCAGTTTGAGATTAAGGCTGATCGTCTGTTTTATAGGGATTTCCTGCGTCGTTTGGCTGGCCGCGGGCGTTTTGTCGTGGAAAGAAACCAAAGAAAGGGTCGACGAGTTTTTCGACACCTACCAGATGGCGCTGGCCAGACAGCTGGCCGGGGCGGACTGGAGCGGACTGGCGGCCGGGGCACAGAAAATTACCGACCGGATGATTGAGAATGTTCATAATGCCGACGATGAGGACGAGGCCATCGGCTTTGCGGTTTTTGACCGGGACGGCCGTTTGGTTTTTCATGATAACGAGAATGGCAAAGATTTTGGCTTTTTGCCGGCAACGGGAAGCTTTATCCGGCAGATTGTCGACGGTGACGACGAATGGCGGATTGTCTGGCTGCAGTCCGCGGACGGCAAATTTTATATTGCGGTCGGTCAGGAGGAGGAATACCGGGCCGACGTGGTCTGGGACATGACCGAAGAATTTATGATTCCGTGGGCGGCGGGGCTGTTTGTGCTGATGGTTATGATTGTGGCTGTACTGACCCGGGAATTTCGGCCGCTGGGCAATCTGGCCAACAGTCTGAAAAGCCGTGGCAGCGGGGATCTGTCGCCTTTGGAAGAGAAAGGCATTCCGGCAGAAATTCTGCCTTTGGTTAAGGCAATGAACATACAGATGGCACGGATTGAAGGCATGCTGGCCGGCGAACGTCGTTTCGTTGCCGATGCCGCGCATGAACTGCGGACGCCGCTGACGGCTTTGCAGGTGCAGCTGGAAGTGGCGGAAATGGCCGGCAATGACGAAAAAATGCGTGCCGAGGCTTTGGATAAGCTGCAGAAAGGCATTGAGCGTTCATCGCGTCTGGTCGAGCAGCTGCTGGTATTGTCCAAGGTGGATACGGCTTTCGGCATATATGACGAGCATTGCGAAAACATCAACTGGCAGCAGATTGCCGATGATTTGCAGGTTGATTATGCGGCGGCGATTGCGGCAAAAAAAATCAACGTTTCCGTTGAAATCGGCAAAACAGGGCCGGTTGAGCGCGGCAATCCGCTGTTATGGACACTGTTGATGCGAAATCTGCTGGACAACGCCCTGAAATACAGTCCGGAAGGCGCCTCAGTAAAAATTGCGGTTGCGGCGGACGCTCTGACGGTGGTTAATTCCGGCGTGTCGGTTGACGATGAAACAATCGGGCATCTGAGCGAGCGTTTCTTCCGTCCGGCCGGTCAGAAAGTTTCCGGCAGCGGATTGGGGCTGTCGATTGTCAAACGGATTGCGGGGCATTACGGCTGCCGTCTGGAATTTGCCAATACACCCGACGGTTTCAGCGTTCGGATTGCAAAATGAGAAAAAGCCCCTCGGAAGAGGGGCTTCGCTTATTTGCTCAAACGCCGGTTTCGGGAGTAGTTTGTGTACCATTCGTAGGTAAACAGGACAATGCCGGAGATAATCAGCGGGAAAAGGTAGTAGATAATGCGGTAGGCAATCAGGGCACCGAAAATCAGCGCCTGGTTATGGTCGCCCGGAATAATGTACAGGAACAGACCTTCGAAAACGCCCAGACCGCCCGGAACCTGACTGAACACGCCGAGAACCTGCGCGATGATGAAAACGCCGATAAAGACGTCAAACGGAATGTCCATGAAAGGCGTGAGCGAGTAGTACAGGACCAGAGAGGCGAGCAGAATGTCGGCACCGCCGATGAAAACCTGCGCCAGCGCCATTTTGAAAGAGGGAATGTCAAATTCGACGTCTTTGATGATTATGGGCTTTTTGTAAAACAGCGACGCGCCGAAATAAATCAGCAGGCCGAGTGCGGAGATGACCGTTACGGTCAGAGTGGTCAGGTGCGAAACCGAACCTTCGCCGAAAGCGTGATCCGGCGTCAGAAAATAGCCGAGAATAATCAGAAAGAAACAGGCGACCAGATAGGTAAAACCGGAAAAAGTGACCATGCGGACGATTTCGGAAGCGTGGAAACGCCAGCGCGTGTAGAGCCGGTAACGGATTGCGCCGCCGGAAACGATGGCATGGCCGGCGTTGTTGCTGATGGAAAAGCCGATAAATCCGGCAAAAATCCATTTCCAGGGCGCCAGTTTGCGGCCGATGTATTTCAGAGCCAGAAAGTCATAAGAGGACAAGGCGACATAACCGCCGAGCGAGGCCATGCAGGCTAAAAACAAATTGTGTGCCGGAATGCTGACAAGCGCGTCCTTAATGTCTTCAAGCTTATATTTGGAAAGCTGGTGGTAAATCATGTAAGCCGCCACGACAAAGAAGAATAAGCCGGACCAGGATACGATTTTTTTCAGCAGCCGCTTTGTTTTAAATGCCATCAAAACCTCTCATTTACAACTTTTTTATATATCAGTTTTCAATATGGTATAAAAATGTTTAAATATCAATTTAAATCGGGAAAATATTTTGCGGGATTGATTAAATCGGCAGAACTTTTTTTGAAGAGCCGATTTGAGGGACTTGGGGAGTTCGGTTTGTATGCCTCGCGCACTTCGCATAGGCTTGTTTGCTCGGCGACAAACCATCACCGCTCACAACGAAAACACCGGAGCAGCGGTGTTTTCTATCGGTTCGCGCCCGCTTAGGTTCAAGTCCCAAAAATTCATACCATAAAAAAAAACCTCCGTATAAGGAGGTTTTTTTTTATGGTGCCGACTGAGGGACTTGAACCCCCGACCCACTGATTACAAATCAGTAGCTCTACCAACTGAGCTAAGTCGGCCTTAACTCGGTTTTTATAGCTTACGGAGGATTCAATGTCAATGATAAATTTAGGTTCTCCCGGTCAAATGTTATATTTGTGGCGATTCAGGACATGCTGCTGATATTCCGGCGCAAGTTCGGTAAAATAGCCGCTCCAGCCCCAGACGCGGACAATCAGGTTGCGGTGTTTTTCAGGGTGGGCGATGGCGTCTTCAAGCACCGAAGCGTCAAGGACATTCAATTGCAGCTGCTGGTCGCTGAGTTTGACGAAATATTTTATCAGGCCGGCCAGTTTTTTGATGCCGTCGTCCGATTTGAAAACGGACGGTGAAAGTTCAATGGTTATCGGGCCGCCGTTCATAATCCGCGAATAGTCAATGACGGAATAGGACTTGAGCACGCTGAGAACACCGTCGACCTTTATGCCGTGAGACGGCGCCAGGCTGGTGGAAAAGGCTTCGCCGTTAAGGCGTCCGTCGGCCGTGGCTTTGACTTTTGGTTCGAAAGCCCAGGGAGAATTGTTGTTGACCAGCCAAATGTAATACATGGCGGAACCGCTGCCGGGGCGGATTTTTCGTTTGCTGTCGGAAAATTTGTCGGCCGCGTCGGCAAAGCAGTCGAACAGGAAGCGAAGCTCGCTGTCAACGGCAGCGTCCGCGTTGCCGACTTTGGGCATGTCGTCGTGCAGTTTGCGCCGCAGTTCTTCACTGCCTTCAAAATTTCTGCGTTTGGCTTCCAGCAGTTTTTTCAGGCCGTTTGTTCCTTCTTCCTCATAAGTCAGGCGGATTGCGGCTAAGGCGTCGGCGGCATTGGCGGAGCCGGCGCCGTGAATGCCGACGTTACGGTACGGAACACATTCCGAAGCGTCGCGCCGGTTTTCAATGCTGCCGTGAAAGAAAATTGAAGAGAAAGGCGAGGGCAAAGTGCGGATGTCGCGTTTACGCAAGATGTTTTTGATTTGTTTTTCCATGCTTTTTTGAATTAACGAGAGGAATTTTTTCGGGCGGAACGAACCGCGGGCGGCCATGGCCTTTTCAAAAGCGTCATCGACGGCGTAAGGCATTGAAACGGCGCCCTGATTAACAATTTCGATACCTTTGCCGGGAATGATAAATTCCCAGCAGGCGGCAACGGTATAGTTGCGGGCGTCTTTGAGGGCGTAACCTTTTTTGACCAGCGCCGGAATGACGACCTCATCGTTGGAATACTGCGGAAAACCAAGACCGCATTTGGTCAGTTCACAGCCGAGTTCGAGCAGGTCGTCAGGCGTATGGCTGTCGATGCGCAGATTAATTTTCGGGTCGATGAGTTTCAGTTCTTTGGATACTTCCATAATCAGGTAGGTCAAATCGTTAACGGCGGAGCTGCCGTCTTCGGGTTTGCAGCCGCCGAGCATCAGGCTCTGGCCGTTGTCGCCCTGCTGAACGCCGCGGTACAAATCGGTGTCCTTGTTCAGAGAAATGAAAAATTCGGCAAGGAGTTCCGCGGCGGTTTCGCGAGTCAGCCGGCCGGTTTTCAGGTCTTTTTCATAAAAAGGATAGAGGTATTGGTCCATTCGGCCGAATCCGAACTGGTAGTTGTCGGCCATGTTGAAAATTGAGGAAATGAAGCGGACAGACTGCAGCGCTTCGTGGAAATCTGCGGCCGGGAAGCGAGGTACGCGGTCGAAAAGCGCGGCGACGGTCCGATTGCCGGCCGCTTCGGCGGCGACTTTGTATCTTTGCGCAAGGTTGAGAACCGCGTCGATGGTTGTGATGACACCGTTTAAAAATATTTTTTCCCTTTTTCCGGCTCCGGACAGGCGGGTTTCGGCCTGCCGACGCTTTTCTTCCAGCCCTTCGTTGAGAAGAATGGCGTAGTCGGGGCAGATGTTGTGAAACGGTTCGGCGAAAAGATGTTTGTTTTTGCCGACATATTTGCGCACGGCTTTGGGGTCACAATAAACGGGAAGCCTGTTTTTGGTACGGATGAAACCGATTTTTTCGCCGGGAAAAACGATTGGGTCTTCAGCCCGGCACATTTCCTTAAGCAGCCAGGCGCTGCGCTGGGTAAAGTCCCAGTTCAGTTTGCGCAGCAGTTTGGTGCCGTTTTCGTTAAAATCGGTTCGGAACTGTTTGTATTTCCTCTGTTGGGTAAAGTCGCGCATTTTCTGCAGGCGTTCGGTAAGCATCTTATTGTTCTCCCATAATGTTTATATTTCGTTTGCGCAGTTCGGCTTTAAAACGGACAATGTTGTCCTGATTGTTTTCGGCTGATGCGTTTTGAAGCGGATAAGCCATCCCGTACGAATCGTATTTGCCGCCGGCAAGGATGTTGTAGGGCAGCGGGTCGACGCGCAGCGGTTTGTTGCGGAGGCCGGCAAGGATATCTAATAGTCCGGACAGATTTTTTTCGGTATCGGTAATCTCGGGAATCAGAGGGATTCTGATATGGTAAGGAACTCCGCTTTCGTCCAGAATATGCAGATTTTCCAGAATCTGAAGGTTGTTCTGGCCGGTAAAGCGCTGATGTGCGGCGGTGTCGGCCAGTTTGAGGTCGTAATAAACCAAATCGAAGACGCCGAGCAGCCGGCGAAAAGTTGCAGACGGGCAAAAACCGGAGGTGTCCAGTGTTTTGTGAATACCGTTCAAACGCAGGGCGCAGGCTTCGACAAATTCAGGCTGGCGGGTCGGTTCGCCGCCGGAAAAGGTTACACCGCCGCCGGAAAGGTCAAAAACGTCCCTGAATTTGCATATGCGGCGGGCCAGTTCTTCGACCGTGTATTCCTTTCCGACCATGCAGCCGGTTTTCCGGTTGAGCTGCGGCTGCGGCGAAATGCCTTCCGGATTGTGACACCAGGCGCAACGCAGCGGGCAGCCTTTCATGAAGACGGTCAGCCTTATGCCCGGTCCGTCGTTGATGGCAAATTCCTTAATGTCGAAAATGAGGCCGGTGGTCATTATGCTTCCGCATCCTCCCATTCGTCAATTGCCGGCGTGAGAAAACATTCCTCGTTTTCCTTCGTGCTGATTGCGTTGACAGGGCATTTGTTTGCGTAGGCGCCACAGCCGCAGCAGTTATGATTTTTTATCCGGCAGGGGATGTTTTTTTGCATAGTCCGTTGTTCCTATTTTTTCAGTTCCAGGTATTTTTCCCAGAAAGCCAAAGTTGAAAACTCCTTATGCGCTTGGACGAAGTCGTCATGAAGCCTGTCATAATTTTTATCAATTTGCTTGAGCAGCTTAAAAAATTCTTTATTATAGCCGTTGATTTTCTTGCGGTCGAATTTTCTTATTTCGTATTTTTGTGTAAACAAATTATATACCTTCACTTCCTTGGTAAGGATGAAAGAGGTTGTTGGGGGAAACCATTCCAAAGCGATATTTCTTTTTTTGAATAAAATTTTGGGGCAATATTTTCCTTTGTTTGTGATGAGATATATAATTTTTCTCCATTTTTTTACTTTAGGAATATAATGTTTTACTTTTTGTAGTTCTTCATTATCTGCTGTAAAATATTCGGTTTGTTTTGCCAATTTGTTTATATTTTTAAATTGTTCTTCAGGGTTTTCTTTATATATGCAACTTCCATGAATAATATCATGCATTGCAAATAAAAATATTTCTACGGAAATATAGTCATAAATATTAACTAAGTATTTGAAGTTATTAATAAGATATTGGCGATATTCTTTTTTGAAATTGTTATTGTAAAGTGAATTAATCATAAATATATTTCGCCACATATAGTAATATTCAGTTACTTTTGAAATACGCCATTCAAAAGGGGCATGCCATATGCAAATACCATTCATTGTAATGTGATGGAGACCGTTTCTTCTCCATCCCCATTCCGTGTCATCCCCCCTGAAAAATAAAGGTAAGGGTAAACCAGCCGTTTTTACAATATCCATATCAAAGCAACAATACCACCAAGCTGAATCCGTCCTTATTGTTTTGTTTTCAAAAATGCTGGGTGGAATATCGTTAGATTTTAATATTTCATTATAATTGCTTATTATTAAGTTGTTTATATATCCTCCGGCCCAGAAACCTTTGTTGACAGAACAACTGCCAATAAAGGTTTCTTTATTGTACAAACTTAGCATGGCGCCGTTGATGAAGGCGTCCTTATATTCTTCTTTCAGGTAGTCTGACAGAGTCAGTGTACGGTAAAAAGATTCCGGAAAAATTTCGACGTCGTCGTCCATGAACAGTACCCGGGTGTAGCCGGCATTGAGTTTCATGACTTCAATCAGGCCGCGGGTAAAGCCGCCGGCGCCTCCGGCATTCATGTTCGGGTAAATTGTGACGTTTTCCGAATTTAACGCGGCGGGAAGGGTTTTGCCGTTATCGGAAACAAAGAGCTTTATTTTGTCTTTGAGCTGCGGATTGTCGCGCAGGAAGTTTTCAAACTTGGCGATGTTTTTGTTAATGTAGTCTTCGCGCCTGAAGGTGCAGGTTACGACTGCCAGCTTGTTTTGGCGGCGCGGTGCCTTGTCCGTGCACCAGGCGCCGGATTTAAAAGTTATCGGGCGGTTTTGGTCTTCAATGATTGTGAAAAAAAGCCCTTCGTATTTTTCGGCATTGTCGATTTTCAGACAGACGTTGTTTTCGCAGTCCGTATCCAGCAGGAGGTCGTCCAGCCGTTCAAAGGCAAAGTTCCGGTTGCTGCCGGTAACCTGCAGCCTGTATTTTCCCTGAATGTCCAAATGCAGGTAAATGTTGCCGAGATCGCAGTAAAAATAATGCTTTTGGGCGGCAAACATGTTCATCCAGGTATTGAACTTATAGATATTTACTTGCTTCAATATGCCGTCAAGACGGCAGGTGCCTTTTTCGCGGTTGATGAACAGTTCCTGATAATCAAGAAAATCCGACGCCGGCATTACAATTCTGGCTAGTTCATTAATGTTCTGCATTGTCTTCTCCATTTTCTGCTGTCGTGCAGCAAGACTGTATAAATCTAACGTACGTTTAAATCAAACATATATAAAGAAAATTAAACCACAAAGGGATTATTGCTATTATCCACATCTTATCGGGTTGTCTTTTTCTTCGTCCAGCGTAAGTCAAACGTACGTTAAATTTATACAAAGCGGGTATTGCGGGCTTGGGATACAATGAAAAAGAATTTTAGGGTGTTTGAAAAGTCTGACGACGACGGATTTCATGTTATATATCGTATGCTTGGCTTAAAGCTGAAAGTTTTTAATGTGAAAGCGTCGTTAAGAGATCTGAGAGAACAGGTCGAAGATTTAAAAAGTCGTATTAACCGGGATAATGCCGATTTGGTGGCGGCAATGTGGGAAACATATGGCTGTACGGACTTTTTGCTGAAACATTTTGATTTTATAAGCCATTCGCGCTTTGCCTGGCAAAGTTACTTCTGCCATTTTTGGCTGATCTGGTTTTCCTGTTTGCTGGAAAGCGGCCAGATTGAAAAGGCCGAGCGTATGATTGACAGGTTTTTGGCATATCGGAACGGCCGCCTTGATGAATTTGAACGTTTTTTGCCGGTTTCCAAGTATATGTTTGATCGGGGAATATACAACGAAAGGGTAATGATGGCGGCAAAAGTTCACGAGGCTTTGGAAAAAAGCAGGGCCGAAAATCTGTTTAAAAATCTGCTGGAGGGAAAAAAGGTGGCAGTTGTGGGTAATGCACCTTCGGAAATAGGCAGAAAAAAAGGTGCTGAAATTGATGCGCATGATTTGGTTATCAGATTCAACAATTATCGTCTGAAAGGTTTTGAAAAGGATTATGGCTCCAAAACCGACATTTGGGTGCGCGGCAGCGGCGGCAGTGATGTCGAGGACAGAACCGAACCTTATAGGCTGGTTGCCTGGGAAGCCGACTATGACCATTGGCGGGTTGCGCATAATCATCTTGACATTTTATACCGGCAGCTTTGTGAGGGACAAAAAATTTATAATTTTGACTGGGCATGTCATATGTCTCTGAGAAAAGCCAGCGGCGTAGATTTTCCGACGACGGGAATGGTGTTGATTTGGGAAATTTTCAGAAAGTTTGGAAATTTTAATAATGTTGATTTTTATGGGTTCAGCTTTTGCCAGGACAAGTTTGATACATATGCAACCCATTATTTTAATGACAGAACCGAGGCCGAAGCCAAAAGAAGATCTCGTGTGCACCGCTTGGACAAGGAAGCGGAATTTTTGCAGAGGCTGGTAAACGGAAAAGGAAATTTTGATGAGAATTAGAGCAATGTCCGACTTAAAAAATCTTTTGCATTTTCTGCGTCTGCTGGTTTTGCGAAACAGGAAAAAAAGTTTTGAAAAAGTCCGGTCGGTTCGTTTTATAACTTTCAGGCGTTTTTTTCCCGATGGCGGCGCGGGAGGCGGCGGGGCCGTTCAGTCTGCCAACCGGGTGTTGTTTGGTTCTGAGCTTAACGGCGTTTCGCTGAAATATTCGTTTTATGAGGACAACCGGTTTTCGACGGATCGCAAAAACGAGTTGTGGGATTTGTTCGGTGCGGCTGAGTTTGTGCGGTTAAAAACTAAAGATGACCGGGAGACGGCATATATAACCCATGATTACGGCAGCGCTTTCGGTTTGTATTTGGCCGGTAAGAAATATGTTCTTGTTTCTCATATTCAGGGAGCCAGAGTTGAAGAAAAAATAAATTTCGGAGAGAAGTTTACTTTTGTGTCCCGAAAGATTATTCAGGCCAGTGAAAAACTTGCATTTGCTCATGCTTTGTGCGTGTGTTTTCCGTCTGAGGGAGCTTATGACTATTTTGCCGGCAGCCGCTATAAGATTATTCGGTCCGGCCAATTTAAAAAAGGCCGTGTTCTGTATAATACATTGTATGCGGCGGGAAACATGTTGCCGGTTTCCGGCATTACACAGGATGATAGCTGTGTAACTTTTTTGTCGGTAGGTCAGCTTACAAAGGCCAAAGGACTTGACCGGAATCCTTTGTTCCTTGAAGCTTTCTTAAAAAAGACGGCAGGAAAGGTGCGTTATATTATGGTTGGCAAAGGGCCGTTGGAAGCGGCAGTCAAAACAGAACTGGACCGGTTGTCTGGTTTATATGATAATTTCAGCTATATACACCTGAAGGGCTGTTCCTATGCGGAAATGCAATATTTGCAGAATATAACAGACGTTTATCTTATGCTGCACAGAATTTCGATATTTGATCTTACAACGCTGGAAATGATGAACAAGTCAAAATGCGTCGTTTTGTCAGATGTCGGGGGAAATCCGGAGTTTAACCGGGACGATAATATCATTTTGGTTAAGAACGACGATTATGAAGCGGGCAGTTCCGCTTTGCTTGGTTCTGATATAAAAATGTTGGGAAACAAGAATAAGCGCGTTTATGAAAAATATTTTTCAAACCGGAATTTTGCGGAGAGCTACGGAGCCGTTCTTGAAGAATTATTGGGAGATTAGGCTATGGGCGGATTTGAGGCTGTATATGAGAAAATAAAAGCCTACTCGGAAATGACCAAAAGCGAGTGTGCATTTATTTATGATTTATGCCAGGAAAGGAAACCGAAAAAAATTGTAGAAATAGGCGTTTCTTCGGGAGCCGGTTCCCTTTTGCTTTTGGAAGCAACAAAAGAGAGCGGAGCTTTACTTTATTCCGTGGATATCGGCGGGAAATATTATCGTGACCGTAACGAAAACATTCCGCTTGAAAAGCGGCGGGAGGTTGGCTTTCTGTGTGAAGACGCGGATTGTTTCCATAAAAGGTGGTCTTTGAAAAAAAACTCAACCATTGCAGACTGTGCGGCAGATATAGGGGCGGGGATTGATATGGTTGTTTTAGATGCCGCCCACGGACTTCCCGGAGAAGTTTTAGATTTTCTTCTGATTTTGCCCTGGGTTAATGTCGATTGCGTGTTTGTTGTTCATGACATTAATATACAACTTTATTTTGAGACCAGATCGCAGGCTCCGAGAGTGCTTATCAATACCGTTCGGGCAGAGAAATTTTATCCGAGAACAACGGAATATGCGTATGGTTTGCCCAATATAGGCGCTTTTATTCCGAATCACGATACCCGTAAAAGTCTTGACGATTTGTTTAACGTTCTTCTTATGTCCTGGGTTACTTTATTGCCGAAAAGCAAGTTGGCAAAGGCAAGGGAAGTTTTGGCCGCGAATTATTCGGAAGAGAATGTATCGGTTTTTGATATTGCCGTGAGACGCAACTACCCGGACAGGAAAGCATCTTCTGCTTCAAAGAAAGAAGCGAAGCCCGTAAGTGCACGGAGCAGGCTGTTTGGCGTGAAAATCTGCGAAAAGCACAGAGTTGTCTCGGTTTTTGGCATCAGGTTTAAGTTTCGGACAAAAGGTAAGGCCTGAGATAAACGGGAAGGATTGCAGATGGCTGACTGGTTATATTCGTTTGACGTCTGGGATACGCTGATTACGCGGCGGACCGCTTCGGCACATGGAATTTTTGCCATAATGCAGGATAAAATTTGTAATGATGTTTCTTTTCATCAAACAGATATTTTTTTCCGGCAGAATTTTGCTTCAATCAGGGTTGATACGGCGTTGTTTTTGAAAAAAGCGAATAAATCTCGCTATGGACACAGTGAAATAACATTGGAGGAAATATATCGTTTAATTGCCAATAACTTTCGTTTGTCCGGAACATTATCGGAAAAACTGGTAAATCTTGAACTGGAAACGGAATATCGTAATGCCGTGCCGATTTATGAGAATATTGAAAAGGTTCGGAAGCTGCTGAAGGAAAAAGCGCAGGTTATTCTTGTTTCGGATATGTATTTGACTGCGGAGCAGATACGTAAAATTTTGCTGCAGTTTGACGATATTTTTAACGATATTCCGATTTTTGTTTCAGGTGAGTTGAAACGGAGCAAAGAGCGCGGGGATATGTATCGGCATATAAAGGATATTTATAGGGCGGATTACAGAAAGTGGCGGCATTGCGGAGATAATTTGAAAACTGACGTCGATAATGCGAGATTGTTGAGGATAAATGCAGATTTTTTTGCGCCAAAAGTTTTGAAATCTTATGAGAAAACGTTGCTTCGAAGCGGCAATACTCTTGAGTTTCAGGCATATTTAGGGTGTTCGCGGCTGTTGAATGATTCCGCCTCCGAAGATTCCATTTACGGTTTCGGAGTATCATTTTCCGGGGCAATCTTATATTCTTATGTCAGCTGGCTGCTAAACATTTCGTCAGGTGAAGGGATAACTGATTTGTATTTTATAGCCAGAGACGGTTTTGTGTTGAAAGAAATTGCCGATGTTATTATTGCAGCTAAAAAACTTAGTCTGAGAACACATTATTTTTATGGTTCCAGATTGTCTTTACGTATTCCGGGCAGCGAAAACGTTGATGAATTTATTCGGATGACGTTTGGCGAATATAAGCGCAGTTTTTGTTTTGAGCGGCTGGCTTTGCGGCTGGGAATAGGTTTTGATGTTTTGAAGAAATATTTTGACGTAAGCAATGCCGATAAATCGGCTAAGCAAATTGAGACATACGAGAAAGCAGCACTTGCTTCCGACGGTTTGAAAGCGGAAGTTATTGCCGCGCATGAGCAAAACCGGAAACTGCTAAAAAAGTATCTGAGGCAGGAAATAGATCTTGACCGCAAATTTGCGTTTGTTGATTTGTGCGGTTCCGGCAGGACGCAGGATATGCTGGAAAGTATTGTTTCCGAACTTGACGCCGGTCGGAGAATTACAACTTTTTATTTTTATAATTCCGTAAATACCGATTATGAAAAATCCCGGAAAATAACCTATATGACGATTTCCCTCGGCTGTATGCTTTGGCTCGAGGCGCTTTGCCGATGTCCTCAAGGTCAGACTTTGGGATACAGGGAATGTCCGGGCGGCAGGATTGAACCGGTTTTGGAAAACATTGACAATTCTTTGCTTTTGAAGTGGGGACATGAGGAATATCTTTGCGGTATTTTGGATTTTTGCCGCGAAATGAGTTGTTTTGAACACAAGAATAATATTTCCGTTTATTCTTCCAACATATTTAAGAGATATTTTGGTATGTTGCTGCATTCCGAAAACAGGAAATGGGCAGAATTTTTGGGAAGCGTTCCTTTCAGCGAGGTCGGATTGGAGGCGGTCGGCGCTTCTGAAATGGCTAAACCTTATACGTTATGGAATCTTTTTCGCAGTGAGGATAACGATAATTTGAATTTTATAAGAAAGGCGCGAACTCCGAAAATTTATTATCGTATTTGGGAACTGAAACAAAGGCTGCGGAATATTTTTTTACGGATTTGCCGTGGGCGGCGGAAAAACATCGGACGTTAAGGCTTAGTTAAGAGAAAAAGTATATGTTTTCAATGTGCTGATTTTCATGATTCAAGTTTGTCTGCCCGGGTGGAGTGTGTGATGTTGCGAAAGCTGCTGCGGTTCTTTTTTTCGATAAAAAATGAAAAATATCATCGGGTCGTTACGATATTCGGAATAAAAATAAAGTATTTTCGTCCGCTGACGGGAGGCGTTTATTTTTGTCCGGTCTGCAATCGCTACGGCCGGTTTATGGATATGGTCGGCAAGCCCCGGTTCGCGGTCAAGTGTCCTTATTGCCGTTCGCTGGAACGGCACCGGTTCCTGTTTTTTATTTATAAGAAATATTTTTTGAATACCCGTAAGCCGATACATGTTTTGCATACGGCTCCGGAAAAGTGTATCTGTGATTTGATAGGGCGTTATCCGCTTGTTGATTATGTGCCGATGGATTTGTCGCCCGAGCGGTACAGATTCTGCCGCTGCCGGAAAGAAGATGTTACGAACTTGTCTTTTGCCGACAATACGTTTGATGTCGTTTTGAGCAATCAGGTTATGGAACACATTATGGACGAGAGCAAGTTTTTGACCGAGCTGCTGCGGGTTTTGAAGCCGGGAGGTTTGTTTCTGCTTAATTTTCCCGTCTATATGGGGTTGGAAAAAACTTTTCAGGACAATTCAATCACGTCACCGGAAGAGCGGGAAAAATACTATGGGCAACATGACCATGTCCGGGCTTACGGAAGGGATATTTTCAGCCGGCTGAAAGCGCAGTACAATGCCGAGGTTATTTTTGCGAAGGATTGTTTTTCAAAGCGCCGGCTGGCAAAAATGCGGATTACAAACGAGATGACGGATTTCTGCGTCATTATCAGGAAACAGCCTCTGGCCGGGAGAGCAGCGGACATCAGTCTTCTCCGTTGAAAAAGGAGTTTATCTGATATTGGAGGTTTTCCGAAAAACTGACCGGATCGGAAATCTGGTTTTGAAGATTCTCCAGTTTCTTGTAGCCGATGCTCTGTCCGTCGGCGACGTCGACCAGAACAACCTCCAACGGCTGATTCAAGTCGTAGGTTTCGATGAAGTTATATTCGTCGTCATTTTGGTAATTAATCAGAAACAGGCTGTATTCGTTCTGATAGTTCCGGTTGTAGACCTGTTCTATCAGTTCAATGGTTTGCGGGCACTGGAAGCAGGGATCGTTGTTGAAAAATACGTAAATTATCGGCTTGTCATAATTCGGATAGGCTTCGTCGAAATATTCCTGCAGATTCTGGTTCGGGTTGTAAGCTCCTTCGTATGTCAGTTCGGCATGCAGGGGAATGGCCAGCGCAACCATAATCATAAAAGCCCACAGAAGTTTTATCATCTTTTTTCTCCGCATCGTGTTGAAACTCACAGCGGAGAGCAGGCATCCTTTAACCAGTTCTTTTCGCTTGCGTTCAGGAACGGCGAGAGCCGTTCATAAACCTGTTTGTGATAGTTGTTCAGCCAGGATATCTCTCCGCTGCTCATTAAATATTTATTAACCAGTTGTTTATCAACGGGGCAGAGCGTCAAAATTTTAAATTCCAGAAAATCTTTCGCAAAATCAGGCTGTTCGCAGGCCGCAACCCGGACAAGGTTTTCGATGCGGATGCCATAGGCGCCTTCTTGGTAATATCCCGGTTCGACAGAAAGAATCATGTTTTTGCGCAGGGGATATGAAGAGCTGTACATGCCGATATTCTGAGGCCCTTCGTGGACATTGAGAAAACAGCCGACGCCGTGCCCGGTACCGTGTTTGTAGTCTTTGCCCTCGTTCCACATCGGACTGCGGGCAATCTTGTCCAGCGACATGCCGTCGGTGCCGTCGATAAACTTTTGTGAAGCCAGGGCAATATGTGCTTTTAAAACCAAAGTGAAGTTGTCGCACATTTCCGGGCTTGGTGTGCCGAGGGCAATGGTGCGGGTAATGTCGGTCGTTCCGTCGAAGTACTGCGCACCGCTGTCGAGCAGAAGCAGAGAGCCTTCTTCCAGTTTCCGGTCGGTTTCGGCAATGGGCTGATAATGGACGACGGCGCCGTCCGGGCCGGCGGCGGCAATGGTGCCGAAACTTTCTGACCAGTAGTTTTCCCCTTGAGCGCGGAAATCATGCAGTTTTTTGACAACGTCAAGTTCGGTTTTTCCCGGCCAGTTGCCGGACAGCCAGTGCAGAAAACGAACCATGGCGACGCCGTCGCGCAAATGCGCCGCTTCAATTCCGCTGATTTCGACCGGGTTTTTTTCGGCTTTGGCCGTTTGACAGAAATCTTCCAGCGGACGCTCGGCAATCTTGCGTTCGGCAAACAGCTGGCGAAAAAAATACGGCGTCGTTTCCGCGTCAAAGCCGACGGTTTTGTTTTTGTATGCTTTCAAAGCTCTGGGAAGTTTGGCCAGAGGTTCGACCCCGAAGTCTGCCGGTTCGAAGTCAAAGTTCAGGTTGTCGCCGAACAGGGTAATGCGTCCGTCTTTGTCCAACAGCGCGTAGGTACGGACCAGCGGCGTGTCGGGGAGCGCGTCGGAACGGATGTTTAAAAGCCAGGAAACGCTGTCGGCGGCCGTGAAGAGGTAAGCGTCGCAGCCGCAGGAACCGATACGGCTGCTGATGCCGCCGATTTTTTCGTTGCGCCCGACGCCGCAAAATTCGATTTTGTGTTCAAAAACCCGGCAGGGACGGCCAAAGATGTTGTTGGCAAAGATTTGCGATGTGTCGGGGATGAAAGCTATGTCCGGAAAACGTTCGGCCAGCCGCTCGATGCCTCGGACGGCGTTGGTAAAGCTGTTGAAACCGACTTTGGCAGGCTTGCCGCCGAAAAGGCCGGTCAGGCATTGGGCAAGCAAATTGTTTCGGCCGCAGATTATTTTGACTTCGTCCGGGTTCGTCTGTCGGGCCGCCTGAATCTCATATCTGCCGTCAACCAGCAGAAAGGCCTTGTCGGGCGTGACGACCAAGGTTCCCGCCGAGCCGCTGAACCCGGTCAGCGCCCGCAGCGGATTTTCGTCGTCAAGCAGATCCTGCCCGATGAACATATTGGAACGGGTAACGATATAGGCGTTCAGTTTGCTTTTTTTTACGGCAGTCTGCAGTTCTTTGAGCGTCATGCTTTTTTCTCCATGAGTGCGGCGCGCCAGTTGTCCATTTCATATATTTTTACCAGAGAAAGCCCCTGTTCTTCGTGCGCTTTGATGACCCAGTTTTCCTGATCGCCGACAAAGCCAGACAGAATGCAAAAACCGCCGGGTTTAAGATTTTGAGCCAGGTCGGGCGCCATTTCAATCAGCGGGCGGGCCAGAATATTGGCAAATATAATGTCATAGGGGGCGTTTTTCGATATCAGTTCGGACTGATAGCCGTTGCTGACGCCGGCGGTGATGAATTTTTCAAGACCGTTGTCTTCGGCGTTGCCGCGGGTAACGATGACGGCTTCTTCGTCAATGTCCACGGCGGTAATCTGCGCGGTTTCGCGCCAAAGTTTGGCAGCGGCCAGCGACAATATTCCCGAGCCGGTGCCGACGTCGAGAATACGGGTGTGCGGCACGTTTTTTCTGTTGAGCTCGCTGAGTGCCCTGAGGCAGGATTTGGTGGTCTGGTGTTCTGAACCGAAAGCGGTGGCGGCATAAATGCGAATGGCCAGTTTGTCGGTCTGCGGCGCTTTCTTTTCGTGAACGCCGTAAATGAGAAAGTCTTCAACTTCAACCGGCGCGAACTGAATGACATAGTCCTTGAGCCAGTTGGCGCTTTCGAGCAGTTCAATCGTGCAGGCGGGCAGGTCGAGACCGTTTGCGGCAATGAATGCTGCCAGTTCCTCTTCCTTAAACGAAGCGTTTTTATAGCCTTTGTAAATTTCCAAGCCGTCGTCGGTGTAATCGACCGAAACGACGTCGAAAAATTCTTCCAGCCGTTCCTGAGTGAAATCGTCCAGACTTTTGACCGGGGCGAAGGTTACGACCCGGCAGCTGCCGCTTTTATCCGTCATCAAATTGTTCCTAATAAGTTATAATCATTTGTTTACTAACGGCGGATTATAGTATATTAATTAAAATTATTGAACACTAAAATAGAGATTATTCGATGAAAAAATTGGCGGTTTTGGTTTCGTGTCTGGCTTTAAGTTCCTGCTTCAGCGCGGGAAACCACGATGTCCTGGGTTTCAGGAACACGTTTATTGAATACTTCAGCACCTATTCGATTTCCTTTTACGGCGACGACAACGAGCTGGTCAGTTCCGACTACGTTGAGGAAAACAACTTTAAACACAATGTTATTCTGACAGCCTATACCGGTTATACGGTGGTTGACACCAAAATTTACCGTAAGGACATTTACCGCAGCGAATATCTGACCGCCAACGTTGACGGCGTGCTGAACTGCGGATCGGTTCCGGTAGCGTATCAGAAAGGCGAGCGGGTGCGGGCTGTCGGCGAAGTGACGATTGACGGTACGGATTTTGTGCTGATTGACACCAAACTGAAAAATTTTGTGGCGCTGGTTCGTCGGGACGGCACTTTCTACAACCGCATCGGCCAAATCCGCAACGGGCGTCTGGCGTTGTTGGAAACGGATTTTGTTCCGTATCCGGACAATTTCAAAATGGTGCAGATTACAACCTCCAAAAGCGTGCAGACCGAACCGGTCAAGGGTTTTGACATTAAATATGAAGGGCTGAATCTGGGACGTTTGAAATTTACGCTGCTGGATTACAGCAAGGCAGACGGCGACAGCGGTTATTTCCGTAATGTTTCCTATCCGTATCAGCCGGGCGGCATTCTTGATCTGAACGGGGTCGGCATCAAGGTTATTCAGGCAACGAACGAAAAGCTCGATTACATTATCCTTAAATAAGTGCCAAAGGTGTTATTTTTTGCAAAAAAATGTTGCGGAAAAAACGGCTTTAGCGTATATATGGCCTTAATCAAATGAAGAATTTGGATTTTTAAGGAGATTTTGTATGTCTGGACATTCCCAGTTTAAAAACATCATGTATCGTAAAGGTGCCCAGGATGCCAAAAAGGCGCGCGTATTTGCCAAACTGGCCCGTGATATTACCATTGCCGCCAAGAGTGGTTTGCCGGAACCCGACAAAAACCCGCGCCTGCGTCTGGCCATTCAGGCCGCCCGTGCCGAGAGCATGCCGAAAGACAATATTGAACGCGCCATTGCCAAAGCGAGCCAGACGGCTGGCGGCAACGATTATGTTTCGGCCCGTTACGAGGGGTTTGGCCCCGGCAAGGTAGCGGTTATCGTCGAAGCAATGACCGACAACAAGAACCGGACGGCCGGCAATGTCCGTACCATTTTCGGAAAACGCGGCGGCGTTATGGGCGAGAGCGGCTCGGTGGCTTTCAATTTTGAGCGAATCGGCTATATCAAATATCCGGCCGATGCGACCGATGCCGACAAAATGTTTGAAACGGCGCTGGAAGCCGGAGCCAATGATGTGGTTTCCGACGAAGATGCACATGAGATTGAAACGGTTCCCGAGGATTTGAATGCGGTTACCGAAGCGTTGGAAAAAGCTTTCGGCACGCCTTCGGCCTCGCGTCTGGACTGGAAAGCGACGGTTAAAACCGACATCAGCGATTTGGAAACCGCGCAGAAGTTTCTGGAATTTGTCGACGCTTTGGAAGATGACGACGATGTTCAGAAAGTTTACCACAACGCCGAGTTCTCGGATGAGGTTATGAGGGCTTTGGAAGCTTCCGAAGACTGATTTTTCGGGGCACGTTCTTTGCGGAATGTGCCCTTATTCATTTTAAATAAGGAAAAGAAAATGCGGATATTGGGGCTTGACCCGAGTTTGTCGTCTACCGGCTGGGGAATTATTGAAGTCGAAAACAACCGTGTCCGCTATGTGGCCGACGGGTTTATCAAAACCGAACCGAAAACAGATTTGACCGAGCGGCTTTATACGATTTATAAGACGCTCTGCGACGTTATTGAGTTTTACAAACCGGACGAGGCAGCCATAGAACAGGTTTTTCTGAATTCGAATGCCGTATCGACGATTAAGCTCGGGCAGGCACGGGGCGTCGTTATTCTGGCGCCGGCGACTTATCGGATTCCGCTGACCGAATATGAACCGAACCAGATTAAAAAGGCGGTGGTCGGGGTGGGCCATGCCGAAAAGGGGCAGGTAGAAACGATGGTAAAAATTCTGCTGCCGGGCTGTAAGCCGAAAAACAACGACTCTTCCGACGCGCTGGCGGCGGCCATTTGCCATAACAGTTTTCACGGAGCGCACAGCATCAGGGGTTTTAAATGAGTGTCAGGGAAAAGGCTGCTGCGGCAGTTCGGGAACTGCTCGGAAACGAGAAATCGATGCACGACTGGGAACACAGTGTCCGGGTTTGCAAGACGGCACTGCATTTGTGCCGGACGGAGAACGGCGATGAAGACATTGTGGCACTGGCGGCGCTGCTTCATGACTGCGACGACTATAAGGTTTTCGGACCGGAGAACGCCGCGAAGCTGACAAATGCCCGCCGGATTCTGGACGAGAGCGGCGCTGACGGTAAGACTGCGGCCGCAGTTTTGGAAATCGTGTCAAATCTGGGATACAGCAAATATTTAAGCGGCATGCAGAAACTTGACAAGAACGGACATATTGTTCAGGATGCCGACATGCTGGACGCGATGGGCGCCGTCGGCATTGTGCGGACAATCGTGTTTAATGCGGTTGCGGGCAGCGGCAGATTTTTCGATCCGGAGATGTTTCCGCGCGAAAACCTGAGCCGGGAGGCTTATCAGAGCAAGGGCAAAAATGAAGAAACGGCAGTTAACCATATGTTTGAAAAACTTCTGCGGCTTAAAGGGCTGATGTATACGGAGAGCGGCAAAAGGGAAGCCGAAATCAGACATAAGGTAATGTTTGTGTTTTTAGAAGAATTTTTCAGAGAGCTGGGGTGTGAGGATTGGCAAAAATATCTGCGCCGGTTTGAATAAAAGGTTTTTGAGTATCTATTGTGTAATTATAATTTTGTTTTTTATAGAAAAAAAGTTAGCAGAGTTTATCGGTGAAAATAATTTTCGCTTTAAACTGAGACTGGCTGAAGTTATTGCCAGAGAGATGAATGTAAAAATGCCAAAATCTCCTGAAGATATGACTGTTGCTGAGATATTGGCTGTTTCACCCAAAATGCAGGAATGGATTTTGTATCGATTGCTATGGCTTTATGGGCATTGCACGTATGTTACAGAAATTCAGGATGATTTGCGTCAAAACACAAATTATGGTGAGGCGGTGGATTTCGGAAGTATGGTTTTGCGGGTGGTTTATTCACATTTTAAGGGGTTAAAAGAGGAACATGTTTCTTTTCGGCAATATTGCGAAGCATTGGCTAAAACCAAGTTTTTTCAGGCCGGAAGAAAATGTACTTATCGCTTTAAGTTCTTGTCAAAAATGGTCATGTTGGAGATGTTTGTTGAGGAAGAAGGCGATATTCCTGCAGGCGAAATGTTGGTTATGGATGAAGCCAGAAATGTTTTTACCATTAGGTTTGTTAACAGCCTGAAAGATGGTATGCCGGAACAGAAAGTCCAAGGAACAGTTTGTCAGGAACAAGAACGTTCTTGCTAACGGAAATTGAAGACGGTTGAGTACCTTTTATGGTATTTGACCGTTTTTTTTTTGTTCTTTTTTTGTTCTTATGTCTTAAATAAAACTTGAAGAGAATTATATATTTGTATAATCTTGAGGTAAATTTTTTAACTCAGGATGGAAACATGATTGCGAAACTGCGCGGAATTATTGATACAATCGGTGAAGACTTCTGTATTGTCGACGTGAACGGGGTCGGATATCTGGTGTTTGCCTCGGCCAAGACGCTCGGCAGGCTGTCGCGCGGGCAGGAGGCTGCGCTTCGGATTGAGACCGTCGTGCGCGAAGACAGCATTTCGCTGTTTGGTTTCTACGACGCCTGGGAAAAAGAATGGTTTGCGACGCTTACCAAGGTTCAGGGCGTCGGCGCCAAGGTCTGCCTCAGCATTTTGTCGGCGCTGTCGCCGAGCCAGCTGTCGCAGGCGATTGCGGCGCAGGACAAAACCTCGTTTACGCGGGCGAACGGCGTGGGGCCGAAACTGGCGGCGCGTATCGTCACCGAGCTTAAAGACAAGATTGTAACAATTCCGATGAGCGCAGAAACCAACGATTTTGCGAAAGGAATGGACATGGATGCAAATGAAGAAACGGCCGCTTACGAAGACCGGCTGGAAGCGCGCGCCGAAGACCCGAATCTGATGGAAGACGCGATTTCGGCGCTGGTCAATCTCGGTTATCAAAGGCTGGAAGCCTATCGTGCCGTCAGCAAGGCGATGGCGGAGGGGCAGGCTGAGGACGTGTCGTCGCTTATCCGGCTGGCGTTGAAAGAGTTTGCCAATAAGGAAATTTAGCGGAAATTAAGGATTGATGCTTATGGAAGAAAGACTGGTCAGCCCCCAGAAACAGCCCGAAGATGAACAGGGTTTGAACGCGCCGATTAACCTGCGGCCGAACAGCTTGGCGGATTTTGTCGGGCAGAAGCAGGTCTGCGAAAACCTGAAGGTGTTTATCGAAGCGGCCAAAAAACGCGGCGAAGCGCTGGATCATGTACTGCTGTTCGGTCCTCCGGGGCTGGGCAAAACGACGCTGGCGTCGATTGTGGCGAAAGAGCTCGGGGTCGGTTTCCGGGCGACTTCGGCGCCGATGATTTCCAAATCGGGCGACCTGGCGGCGATTTTGACCAATCTGGAGCGCAACGACGTCTTGTTTATTGATGAAATTCACCGCCTGAATCCGGCGATTGAAGAAGTTTTGTATTCGGCAATGGAAGATTTTCAGCTGGATCTGATTATCGGCGAGGGGCCGTCGGCGCGTTCGGTGCGGATTGACTTGCAGCCGTTTACGCTGGTGGGGGCGACGACGCGTTCGGGCATGCTTTCGACGCCGCTGCGCGAGCGTTTCGGCATTCCGCTGCGGCTGGATTTTTATTCGCCGGAAGAGCTGGAAAAAATCGTTACCCGCGGCGCCAACCTGTTGGGCATGCCGTTGTCGAAGGAAGGGGCGATGGAGATTGCCAAGCGTTCGCGCGGCACGCCGCGCGTGGCCGGGCGCCTGCTGCGCCGCGTGCGCGATTTCGGTGCGGTTGCCGAGGCAGGGGAGGTTGACAACAAGATGGCCGATAAGGCGCTGCGCCGGCTGGACGTTGACAATTACGGGCTGGACGCTTTCGACCGCCGTTACCTGCAATGTATCGTGACGAATTACGGCGGCGGCCCGGTCGGCGCCGATACGCTGGCTGCGGCGCTGTCCGAAGAACGCGATACGATTGAGGAAGTGGTGGAACCGTTTCTGCTTAAACTCGGCTTTTTGCAGCGCACGCCGCGCGGCCGCGTGATTTCGGACTTGGGCTGCGAATATCTGGGCATTGCCAAGCTCAGAAAAAACATGCGCTTTGCGCAGAACGACCTGTTTGACGATTTGGGAGATAAGGACTGATGTTTGACGAAGTACTGCCGCCTCAGGGCAAATTTTACGGGCCGGTTTTCGCTTTTCCGGTGCGGGTTTATTATGAAGACACCGATGCCGGCGGAATCGTTTATTATGCAAACTATCTGCGTTTTGCCGAGCGGGCGCGGACGGAATATATCCGGGCGCTGGGCTGCAGCCAGCAGGACGCGCTGGAAAACGAGGACAAGTTTGGCTTTGCGGTGCGGCATATCGACGTCGACTATAAGGCGCCCGCGGTTTTGGACGATGCTTTGACCGTTACCTGCGAGGTAAAGGAGTTTGGCGGCGCTTCGGCAGTGATGTTCCAGCAGATCTGGCGCGGCGAAAAACTGCTGACCGAACTTGAGGTTAAAGTGGTTTATCTGAGCCTGAACAAAAAGCGGCCGGTGCGCATTCCGCAGGAGCTGGCTGCGGCGATTGAAAAACTCTGAAAAAGCCGATTTAGTTAATTGAATTTTTAATATTTTGTGTTAAGTTGCCTGCAAGAATCAGGCAACTTTTTAATTATGGATAAGATAAATGGAAACGCAAACTTTAACGGATGTTGTAAATACGGCCAACCAGATGTCAATGTGGGACTTGGTTTGGGCTTCGGATATGGTTACCAAGGTGGTGATGATCGGCCTGATTGCCGCGTCGGTCTGGTCCTGGGCGATTATCATCGAAAAATTCGGCACGCTGCGCCAGGTCAAGCAGCTTTCCAAAAAATTTGAAGAAACTTTCTGGTCCGGCGGTTCGCTCGACCGTCTGTACGATTCCATCGGCAACCGTCCGCGCGACCCGATGTCGGCGATGTTTGTGGCGGCGATGAAAGAGTGGAAACGCACCAACATCATGAAGTCGAAAACCGACCGCGGCCTGCGCGGGGTTTCGCTGCAACAGCGTATTGAAAAGGCGATGATGGTATCAATGGATAAGGAATTAGACGAGCTGGATACCAGAATGGGATTTTTGGCGTCAACCGGTTCGGTGGCGCCGCTGGTCGGCCTGTTTGGCACGGTTTGGGGCATTATCAACAGCTTTAACGCTATTGCCGCCACGCAGAGCAATTCGCTGTCGGCAATGGCGCCGGGCATCGCCGAGGCGCTGTTTACGACGGCGTTTGGTCTGATTGCGGCTATTCCGGCCGTTGTTGCCTATAATAAAATTTCGTCGGACATTGACCGCTATGCAAAACGGCTGGAAAATTTCCAGGCCGAATTTTCGAGCATTTTGTCGCGTGAGATTGACGACACGGCCATCAAGGCCGACATGGCGGGAGAATAGTTATGTTTATCATGCCGCAGCAGACGCGCCGTTCGCCGAGGGTTTACCGCCGCAACGCCGATATCAACATGACCAACCTGATGGACGTGATGATGGTGTTGCTGGTGGTGTTTATGGTCGCGGCGCCGCTGATGACTTCGGGCATTGCGCTCGATTTGCCGAAAGTCGGCGGCAAAGCGCTGAATGGCGAAGAAACTTCGGTTAACATCAGCGTTGACAAGGACGGTTATTATTACATCGGCCAGACGGAAGTTCCGGCGGAGGAAATCGTCGGCAAGCTTAGGGCTATCCGCGATACCAATACCGAGCTTTCGGTAACCATTTCCGGCGATGCGGGTGCCGAATACGGCCGGGTTATCGGCCTGATGGCGCTGCTGAAAGAAGCCGGCTTTGACAAGGTCGGCCTGAAAACCGAAGCCAAACCTCTGGGGAAAAAGAAATAGCCGCTGATGAAAAACGCCCTGTACAAATCCGTAGCTCTGCATCTGGTTGTCCTGATACTGTTTCTGGTCGACGTTCCGGTTTTTTGGCGCCGGAACATGACGATTGAACAGGTGCCGATTATCGTGGATTTGAACAACGTGAAAATTTCGGAAATGACCAATCTGCCGCCGAAAGCCAAGCGCGGCCCGGAAGAAAAACAGGCAAGCAAAATCAAGCGCAAGATTGAAAAGAACTATACCAAAGACGAGCCTGACAAACGGCCGGAAGTGAAGAGCGAGCCGCAGAAAGACGCGGAAGAAACGCCGCCGGCCAAGCAGGAACGCGTTGAAAAGCCGAAGCAGGATTTTCTGGTTGCGCCGCAGCCCAAAAAGCCGAAAGCGCCGGTTAAGAAACCGGCTCCCAAACCGGTGCCGAAACCGGTTAAGAAACCGGCCGTGCCCGAAAAGCCGAAACCTCAGCCCAAGAAGGAAGAACCCAAACTGGCCAATCCGCTGAAGAGCCTGCTGGCCTCCGTGGACGCTCTGGAAAAAGAGGGCGAAAAAGACCAGACGGCAACGATTAAGGAAGACGCCGAGGTTAACAACATGGGCATTGAGGGCGGTACCGGCGGTTCTTATTTCAGCGAGCTGTCGATTTCCGAAACCGACGCGATTGCCGGGCGTCTGCGTGCCTGTTGGAACTTGGATCCGGGCGCCATGGGCATTCAGGACATGATTATTGAAATCAGGGCTTATCTGAATCGGGACGGTTCGGTGCGCGAGGTTAAGATTTTGGATACCGGACGTTACAACAGCGACCGCTATTTCCGTTCAGTTGCCGATTCCGCGCGGCGTGCGGTTTATATTTGCGCTCCGTATTCCATTTTTGCCGAGAAATATCCCGAAAAATACGATCTCTGGAACACGATGTTGTTGCGGTTTAATCCGTTGGACGCTTCCATAAAGTAAAAACCTCGTATAACGGGGAACTAATACAGGATTAGCGGGTAAAATAAATGCTCACGTACTTCTGTTGTACGATCGAAAAATTTTCCCCTTGTTTCTTACTATATGACTCACTCTCCGAGGTTTTTAAAAAAACGTATAACGCAAGCTGTAGCCAGCTTGACCGCGGCACTGGCTGCGGCGGGAACCTTTGTTGAAGCGCGATGCTTTCTGTGTGCATATCGTGAGGCCGTGCCTTGTATTTTCTTTGTCATGTTCGGCCTCTTTTCTCTTTCTGTCATGTTCGGCCTTGAGCCGGACATCTCCCTTACAGATTCCCCGATCAAGCCGGGGAATGACGAAAAAGAAAAAAAGCTGAGGAATGACGAAAAAGAAAAAAAGCTGAGGAATGACGAAAAAGAAAAAAAAGCGGGGAATGACAATAAGAAGAGGCGAACCGGCAATGACAGGCGGAAGAGAAAGTACGAACACGGCGGGAGAAAAAAACAAGCCCGGGGTGTGTAAAAGAAGCGGAGAGAAGTGCAAGGCGAAGGGGCTGCTTAGTTTAATTCGCGAATTTTTATAAGAATGTCGATATTGCTGGAGACGAGGTCCAGAAACTCCTTGTCCTGCGGCAGCAGTTTGCGGGTAATTTCCTCGACTTTTTTGCGGATGACCTTGTCTTTGGGCGCATGTTCGCTGAAGTCGAAAAGTTCGGATATGTCGATGTCGAGTTTCTGGGCGATTTTTTTGAGCGTGTCAATTTTCGGGGAGATTTTGCCGAGTTCGATACCCGAGATGGTATTCATGGACATATCCATGTCATAAGCCAGTTCGAGCTGGCTTACACCCTTATTCTTTCTAAGTTCGCGGATACGGTTTCCCAGATTTGTGGCAAAGTCATTATCATTCATATAGGATATTCCCGTTGTTTTGGTAACTCAAAATATATAATAAGGTATATTCCTATTTTATTGTGAATCTATATATACTATAAACTTGTAATTTTTTACCTTGACTCGACTAAATTACTAATATATTATGAATTTAATAAGTCCGGCTTATGAAATTTGTACGTTTTTTGTGAATCGGACTTACTTAAAAAAGGGGCGTCCGGCTCAAAACGAGACACAATATACACACACACCACACCTATTCGGGCGCCCCTTTTTGTAAATTTTTATGTGAAAGGCGGGGGACGATGAGAAACAAAGCAAGAATTTCTTTATTGACGGTACTTTTATTGACGGCACCTGCTTTCGCATTTGAAGAAAACTCCTTAGATTTAGGCCGTTTTGACCGGGTTGACCTGGAAGCCGGGCTTTTTTCGCGGGGCGAAGGGCCGAGGCTGGCCGCGGTGTGCTTTCTGGGTTTCGGCAACTGTGACACGGAGGCCGGATATGGCGGCGGTGGCGAAGATTTTACCATAGACACGGCCAACCAGTGCAAAAACGAAGGTTATACGATAACTTCCTGCGAGCCGCCGACCTATGTGTCGGGCGCGCCTTGTCCGTATAATGACAAATATTATGCCAAGTGCAGCGAAGACAAGGTCAGAGCCTGCAAAGACGCCGGCTATGTCGACTCCTGCGGCGACGGTTATGTTCTGGACAGCGCGCAGAGCTGTCCGTACGACAGTTCTTACAAAAAATGCAAATGCAATCCCTGCGACGGTTATACTTATACCTATGAACAGGCGACGGCGGACGGTTATGTGACCGACGGCTTCTGCCTGAGTTGCAACACGACCAAATATAAGCGCAAAAACAATCCCTGCGTGGGTTATTATGACTGTGAATGCGGCGGCGAAATCGGCACGTCAACCTGCAAAAGCGGTTCGGTAACGAAATATGCGGTTTGCAAAACCTGCTGCGAAAACCGTTGCACGTTGGCAAGCTGTCCGGAGAACCATGACTGCGAGTATGAGGAATGTTCGGGCAAATACTGTGACAACGGCTGTAGTAGCGGTTATACGGACATGTGCACGGTGTACAGCGAGTATGGCACTTCGACTTGTACGCAGATGGGATACCGGCAGCAGACCTGCACCGGCGATGCGGTTTTGTGTCCGTTTGACACGACTTATAAGTTCTGTATGTGAGGCTGAGTATTATTGTGTTTTTGATTGTAGGGTTTTCTTTTCCTATTGTCATTCTCGACCTCTTTCCTGTCATTGCCGGACTTGATCCGGCAATCCAGAGATCCCCGGAACGCGCTATGCTTGTTTGAGGATGACAGGAGAGAAAAAAGAGCCCGAACATGACAGGAGGAAAAAGAGGCTTGGGCATGGCAGAAGAGGGAACAGGGCAGACAGAGGTTTTGTGAGGGGTTGCAAGAGGAACTAATTCAGGGGAGAAAGGCGATGAGAAATCAGTATATTTTATTAAGTACAGTATGTTGCGGGCTTTTTTTCGGTACGGAAGCCTGGGCGCAATGTGTGGCGACCAAGGATTGCAGCACTTTGGGATATAAGCAGAGCAGCTGCGACTCGGGAAAGGGCATAAAATGCCCATTTGGCGAGGCTTGGTACTGCCCCTGTGACGCCTCTTACATATACACCTGTACAGGAACTAACGAAAGCCCAAGCTCAGCCAAATGCGGCGACAAGTACAGCATGTGTAACTGCGCGACGGGTACGCATTGGGACAGCAGCAGCGGCAGCTGCGTGGCTGACCGCGCTTCATGCGCAATCGGCTGGATTTATTACAGTGACGGCACCTGTTCGGCGCCGGCCGCTTATACAACCAGCAAAACGGTTCTGGGTATTGTGGTACATGTCAACGATAACGGTGTCGGTGGACAAGTCATGGCACCGTGGCCGATTGATACGAACGGCAATAAGACCAGCAGCAACTCAACGACCATGATCTGGGGTGGTTATGGTACGGATATTTCAAGTCTGCCGAACTTCACTTCGCAGTCATCTGCATCAACAGATTATGACAGCTGCGGCAATACGGACAAGATTGTAGCGGCCGGTGATGCCAGTACTTATCCGGCCGCCTGGGCGGCACGGAAATATGCGCCGACGACAGATACGGCCGGCAAATGGTGCCTGCCGGCGGCCGGTATTATGACCAACATCTATAATAATCAGGATGCTATACAAACAGCGATCTCAAAAGTAGGAGGTGTTTCCTATCCGAGCTGTTGTAACTGGTCTTCGTCGGAGTATAGCAGCGGCATCGCGTGGAACTCTCACCTAGGCAGCAGTTACGGTTTGGGCAGCCACGGTAAGAACGGCGGCAGCGTTCAGTACGTTCGCCCGGTGCTAGCTTTTTAATTTTAACCCTTTATCTTTTTAGCGCAGCCCCGCTTGCGGGGCTCGCTTTAAAAAAGAATCGATTTGCGCCGCAGGCGCAAATGCCGAATTTCCGCTCCGCAGGAGCGGAAATTTTTGATTCCGAAAAAGGAATCGGCAGAAAAGAGAATCGCGCCGCAGGCGCAAAAAAAACGGCCTTCTGTCATTGCTGGACTTATTTTTCTTACGTCATATTCGGCCTTGAGCCGAATATCCAGAGATCCCCGGGTCAAGCCCGAGGATGACAAGGAAGAAAAGAAAGTACTTGAGGATGGCAGGAGAGAAAAGAGTCCGAGGATGACAATTATTTACTTGTCATTCCCGTGCTTTTTTTCTTTTTTGTCATTGTCGTGCTTTTTTTCTTTTTCGTCATTCCCCGGCTCGACCGGGGAATCCCTAGATTGCCGGATTAAATCCGGCAATGACAGAGGAGGAGAGAGCTTGACACGGGAATCTGTAAGGGAGATGTCCGGCTCAAGGCCGAACATGACAGGGGAAAAACAAGCTTGAACATGACAGTAAAAATTTTTATTTTGTAATATTATCGTAGAGATCCAGCCAAAGAGGATTGGAACTTTCAATCAAATTAACTTTCCATTCTCGGTTCCATTTTTTTAGGTTTTTTTCTCTTTGTATGGCGGTTATTTCATCGTTGTAAATTTCATAGTATACCAGTTTATCCAGAGAGTATTTGGCGCTAAACCCGTCTATTATTTTGTTTTTATGTTCATATATTCGGCGTACTAAGTTGTTGGTAACGCCGATGTAAAGTGTTCCCTGCGGTTTATTGGTTATAATGTAAACGTACATGGTTTTCATGGGCTGATTATAGTTTGAGGCGGATATTCGGGTCAAGCCCGAATATGACAATTATTTACTTGTCATTGCCGTGCTTTTTTTTCTTTTTTGTCATTGTCGGCCTTGAGCCGACAATCCAGAGATCCTCGGGTCAAGCCCGAGGATGACAGGGGAAGAAAGAGGCCGAACATGACAGGAGAGAAAAGAGTCCGAGGATGACAAAGAAGGGCGGCGTCCAATAAAAAGGGAGCCGAGGGGCAGAAAGGGACAAGTTTGAAGACATTCCCAAATAAGAAATACACACCAGAAACAGTTGAAATTTTTTTTGTATTGACATCTTTTGTACGGACGTATATATAAGGCTATATACTCTATTCAAGGTACTAAAAATTAATTTATGCACTTTCAAATAGAAGAGGAAGGCTTATGGTTTTATATAATGAATTGCCGGTTTATCGGGACAGTTATAATCTGCTGTTGGAAATATATAAGGCGACCAACAAGTTTTCGCACGAATACAAATATTGTCTGGGGCAGGATATGAAGCGCGACGTTTTGAACCTGTTTCGCAGTTTGTACCGAGCCAACCGGGCAGTGGAAAAGCATCAGCCGCTGGAGGAGTTTCTGGACGATTTTGAACTGCTGAAGATTGAGATCAGGATGTGCGGCGACCTGCGGCTGCTGCCGATTAAGAAAGTTGCCGAGCTGGCGCTGCTGACAGATGCCATCGGCCGGCAGATTACGGCCTGGAAAAACAAGAGCCGTGCCGCAGCTTCACTCAGCAAAGCCGGCTAAAAAGATTTTTTGCAGAAGATTATTGTGTTTATTATGCGGGAATCGGCCAAACCAAGGTTTGGACGAGAGTGCGGATTTTTATCAAAAAAGGACTGCCGACGGCTGCCGGGCCGTTAAGACAAAACGGCAGTAAAAATCTTTCGGCGTGGTCTTCGTCGGAGAAATCGAGCAACAACGCGTGGTACTCTAACCTTAACAACAGTTACGGCGTGAACAACAATGGCAATAAGAATAACGCAAACAATGGTTACGTTCGCCCGGTGCCAGCTTTTTTGGTGAAAATCGGAAATGTTTTAATTATGCGGGAATCGCTCAAACCAAGGTTGGGGCGAGAGAGCGGATTTTTATTAAAAAAGGACTGCCGACAGCCGCTGGGTTGTTAAGCAAAAAATGGCAGTTAAAGTCTTTCGGCGTGGTCTTCGTCGGAGTATAGCAGCAACAACGCGTGGCAATCGAACCTTAACAACAGTTACGGTTTGAACAACAACAACAATAAGAACAACAATAACTACGTTCGCCCGGTGCTAGCTTTTTTGG
>ENA-OYHA01000004-OYHA01000004.1-human-gut-metagenome-genome-assembly--contig:-NODE-4-length-78933-cov-5.853635_pt1 | contig 78933 bp, 55 predicted proteins | sample MGYA00243759_ERZ652991 | MGnify/ENA primary metagenome ERZ652991 (study PRJEB26926, sample SAMN06165321) | human gut metagenome | biome: ENVO:00009003; feature: ENVO:2100002; material: ENVO:00002003... | reverse complement strand
AGTACGCGTCTGGGGGGCGTGTGGTCGCTGGTTCGAATCCAGTCACCCCGACTGGTTAAAGAGGTTAGAAACCGAATGGGTTCTAACCTCTTTTTATTTTAGAAAACAATGAAAGAAGATCCTAGACATATCCATATCAGTGAATACAGTTATCCTCTTTTGGATGAACGTATTGCTAAATTCCCGTTGCCTACCCGCGACCAGTCCAAACTCTTAATATACCGTCGTGGAGAAGTTAGTGAAGATGTTTTCACGTCTTTGCCGGAATATCTGCCGCAAGGCAGCCTGATGATATTCAATAATACAAAAGTCATTCAGGCACGCCTCCATTTTCGAAAAGAGACGGGAGCACTGATCGAAGTGTTTTGTCTTGAACCAATCCAGCCAAACGATTATGTCTTAAATTTCCAACAGACAGCACATGTCGCCTGGCTTTGCATGATCGGCAATCTGAAGAAATGGAAAGACAGACAGTTGAAACGCGAAATGACCGTCAAAGGATTCCCCATTACTCTGACCGCTACCCGAGGAGAATGCAAAGGAACCAGCCATTGGGTAGATTTTGCATGGGATAATCCGGAAGTGACGTTTGCCGATATCCTTGAAGTATTCGGAGAACTTCCTATTCCTCCTTACTTAAACCGGGATACGGAAGAAAGTGACAAGGAGACTTATCAAACTGTTTATTCTAAGATTAAAGGTTCGGTAGCTGCGCCTACGGCGGGATTACATTTTACTCCACGAGTATTGGATGCTCTTCAAGAAAAAGGGATTGATCTTGAAGAATTAACTCTACATGTAGGAGCAGGCACATTCAAACCTGTAAAAAGTGAAGAAATCGAAGGTCACGAAATGCACACGGAATATATATCGGTCAACCGGAGCACCATCAAAAAACTGATTGACCACGACGGTTGTGCTATTGCAGTAGGGACTACTTCTGTACGGACTCTGGAAAGCCTGTATCACATTGGAGTTACATTGGCTGAAAATCCGTATGCTACGGAAGAAGAACTACGTGTCAAACAATGGCAGCCTTATGAAAAGTACGACCAGATTCCTCCCGTTGTTGCGTTGCAAAAGATATTAGGATATCTCGACAGGAATGGTTTGGAAACCCTTCACACCAGTACACAGATTATCATAGCACCGGGATACAATTATAAAATAGTAAAAGCGATGGTTACTAATTTCCATCAGCCGCAAAGTACCTTGCTGCTTTTGGTTTCAGCTTTTGTAAAAGGGAATTGGCACACAATTTATGATTATGCACTGGCGCATGATTTCCGATTCCTAAGTTATGGAGATTCTTCTTTATTAATACCATAAGATATTCTCCTCTCCGTAAAATTTCACCCAATATAAAAGACACTATGCCAAGCGATAATAACCAGGAAATGTTCCCTATCGTAGACGAACAGGGAAATATCACCGGAGCCGCTACTCGCGGAGAATGTCACAGCGGTAGCAAACTGCTTCATCCGGTAGTTCACCTTCACGTATTCAATACCCAAGGAGACATCTATTTACAGAAACGCCCCGAATGGAAAGACATTCAACCGGGGAAATGGGATACGGCTGTGGGCGGACATATTGATTTGGGCGAAAGCGTAGAAATCGCCCTAAAGAGAGAAGTCCGTGAAGAATTAGGCATCACAGACTTCACTCCGGAGCTTCTCACCAGTTATGTTTTTGAATCCAGCCGTGAAAAAGAGCTTGTTTTTGTCCACAAAACCGTTTATGAGGAAGAAATCCATCCCAGCGACGAACTGGACGGTGGACGATTTTGGAAGATCGAAGAAATAAAAGAAAATCTGGGTAAAGGAATCTTCACTCCCAACTTCGAAGAAGAGCTGAAAAAAGTCTCTCTTATTCCTTCTCTATCCAAGTAATAATCTTTTCAGAGAACGGACTTTCTTTCGGAGACACAACTCCCGCCCAATGTCCGTTCTCATCAATCATAAACTTCTGAAAATTCCACTGAACCGGTGCACTTTCTTTTCCATTCTGTTTTTTCTCCGTCAACCATTGGTAAAGAGGAGCCATATCTTTTCCTTTAACGGAAATCTTAGCCATCATCGGAAAAGTAACATCATAGTTCAAAGAACAGAACTTGGCTATTTCTTCATTACTACCCGGTTCTTGTCCCATAAAGTTATTCGCCGGAAAACCGATAACAACAAAGTCTTTTTCTTTATATTTCTCATATAGTTTTTCCAGTTGAGCATACTGGGGCGTCAGCCCACACTTAGATGCCACGTTGACTACCAGCACTTTCTTACCTTTCAGTGAAGAAAGAGGAAAGTCCTTACCATCAATAGTTTTCACTGTAAAATCATAAAAAGACTTGTTTTGCGCTTCCGAAGAGATTGCAAACAACAGGCTTACCATCATCAAGACGAATGTTTTCATGTTGAATATACATTTAGTTTGTTTTTATATTAAACGAGTAAACTGAAAAAAATGTTTGTTCAGCAGTGAAACAAGAACTATGATTTTACATCTTTCAATTCCCAAATCCGTCACTTCACCCCACAATCTTTCCGCTTCATTTATTCTTAGTGATAACGGATGAAGATAGGCAGTAATTTTGTACTGTGAAATAATAATACAACGAAAGTCATGTTTACAGCTATTGTACGTTTTTCAATCAAGAAGAAACTATTTGTAGGACTCACTACTCTCTTCCTGTTTATCGGAGGTATCTATGCGATGCTGACACTACCTATTGATGCCGTGCCCGACATTACCAATAATCAGGTACAAATAGTGACCGTATCCCCTACACTCGCGCCACAAGAGGTGGAACAACTCATCACTATGCCTATCGAAATAGCGATGAGCAATATTATGAATGTCGAAGATATCCGTTCTGTCAGCCGCTTCGGGCTATCGGTCGTAACGGTCGTTTTTAAAGAAAGTGTCCCCACACTCGATGCACGGCAGTTGATAAATGAACAAATACAAAGCGTAACAAGCGAGATTCCCTCCGAACTCGGAACACCGGAAATGATGCCCATCACCACCGGACTGGGAGAGATTTACCAGTATATATTGAAGGTAGCTCCCGGATATGAGAAGAAATATGACGCAATGGAACTCCGCACCATTCAAGATTGGATGGTGAAACGTCAGTTGTCCGGTATACCCGGTATAGTAGAAATCAATAGTTTCGGCGGTTACCTGAAACAATATGAAGTAGCCGTCGATCCGGACGCCCTGTTTTCTTTGAATATCACTATCGGCGAGGTGTTCGAAGCACTTAGCAGCAACAACCAAAATACCGGCGGAAGCTACATTGAAAAGATAAAGAACGCCTACTATATCCGGTCGGAAGGTATGATTACCCGCATCAAGGATATTGAACAGATTGTAGTGACCAACCGAAATGGGATTCCGGTACATATCAGTGATGTAGGAGTTGTCCGCTTCGGTTCTCCAAAGCGTTTCGGTGCCATGACCAAGGATGGTGAGGGCGAGTGTGTCGGCGGAATTGCCATGATGCTGAAAGGTGCCAACGCAAATGTAGTGACTCAAGAACTCGAAAAACGGGTAGAAAAAATACAGCAGCTATTACCCGAAGGAGTCAGTATAGAACCTTACTTGAACCGTTCGGAACTGGTAAACCGGAACATCTCTACGGTTGTCAACAACCTGATTGAAGGAGCGGTTATCGTCTTCCTTGTACTTATCCTCTTCCTCGGCAACCTCCGTGCCGGACTGATTGTCGCATCCGTCATCCCGCTGGCAATGCTCTTCGCTTTTATCATGATGCGTGTATTCAATGTCACCGCCAATCTGATGAGTCTCGGTGCCATTGACTTTGGTATTGTAGTAGATGGCTCTATCGTTATATTGGAAGGTATCCTCGCCCACATTTATGGAAAACAATTCCGAGGCCGCACACTGACCCGCAAAGAGATGGACAAAGAAGTGGAAAAAGGAGCTTCCGGCGTTGCACGTTCGGCCACTTTTGCAGTGTTGATTATCCTTATCGTCTTCTTCCCCATCCTTACATTGAACGGGATTGAAGGGAAATACTTCACCCCCATGGCTAAAACACTTGTGTTCTGCATTATCGGAGCCTTAATTCTCTCACTGACTTATGTTCCTATGATGGCCTCCCTCTTTCTGAAGCATACCATTGTTGTGAAACCCACCCTTGCCGACCGCTTTTTCGAGAAACTGAACAAGATCTACCAGCACACCCTGCGTGCCTGTCTTCGTTACAAATGGCGTACCGTCATCATAGCCTTCTCCGCGCTGATCGGTTCACTTTTTCTCTTTACCCGCCTGGGAGCAGAATTCATTCCCACTTTGGACGAAGGTGATTTTGCCATGCAAATGACACTACCCGCAGGAAGTTCGCTGACCGAAAGTATCGAAGTATCCCGTTTGGCAGAGAAAGCATTAATGGATAAATTCCCTGAAATCAAACACGTGGTAGCCAAAATAGGAACAGCGGAAGTTCCCACTGACCCGATGGCAGTGGAAGATGCCGATGTGATGATTATCATGAAACCATTCAAAGAATGGACAAGTGCCGGAAGCCGTGCAGAAATGGTGGATAAAATGAAAGATGCACTTGCTCCGCTCTCCGAACGTGCCGAATTCAACTTCTCGCAACCGATACAGCTTCGTTTCAACGAGCTGATGACGGGAGCAAAAGCAGATATTGCCATCAAACTATATGGAGAAGACACGCACGAATTATATGAAAGAGCCAAAGAAGCAGCTACCTTTGTAGAAAAAGTGCCGGGAGCAGCGGATGTCATCGTTGAGCAGACGATGGGATTACCCCAATTGGTAGTGAAATACAACCGTAGCAAAATAGCCCGTTACGGCATCAACATACAAGAGCTTAACACCATTATCCGAACTGCCTATGCCGGAGAGTCAACAGGTGTAATCTTTGAAAACGAACGGAGATTCGATCTCGTGGTACGGCTTGACCAGGAGAAAGTGGCCGACTTGAATCTTGATAAGTTGTTTGTACGCACTTCGGAAGGAATTCAAATTCCTGTTGGAGAGGTAGCAAGCATCGACCTTGTCAGTGGGCCACTGCAAATCAATCGGGATGCAACCAAACGGCGCATCGTCATCGGTGTCAATGTGCGTGACGCAGACATCCAGCAAGTTGTCGCCAATATTCAAGAGACACTGGACAAGAACATCAAACTGAAGCCGGGATATTACTTCGAATACGGCGGCCAGTTCGAAAACTTGCAAAATGCCATCAATACCTTACTGGTGGTCATCCCAGTGGCATTAATGCTTATTCTGTTGATTCTGTTCTTCGCATTCAAGAACATCACCTATACCCTGATGGTATTCTCAACCGTCCCCCTATCGCTCATCGGTGGTATCGCCGCACTTTGGCTACGCGGGCTCCCGTTTAGCATATCGGCCGGAGTAGGATTCATCGCCTTGTTCGGGGTAGCAGTATTGAATGGTATCCTGATGGTAAATCACTTCAACGAACTTCGTAAACAAAATACCTATTCCATGACTACAAACCAGATTATCAAAAGAGGGACTCCACACTTGCTCCGTCCTGTATTCCTGACAGGACTGGTTGCATCTTTGGGATTCGTCCCGATGGCAATAGCCACTTCAGCCGGCGCAGAAGTACAACGTCCGTTGGCAACAGTGGTCATCGGTGGCTTGATTATTTCTACCGTACTGACTTTACTCATCATTCCGGTGTTTTACAAAATTGTAAATTCATTTGCTACCTGGAGACGTCCGGGAATCAAACTGCGCCGGCCTTTCGGGGGATTGTGTCTCCTGTTCTTGTTTCTTCCCGCGTTCGTTTCCGCTCAACAGACACAAACAGTCAGTCTCGAACAGGCGATAGAAATAGCCAAACAAAATCATCCTCGCCTGAAAATAGCCAATAATGCTATTCAACAAGCCAAAGCCACTCGCGGAGAAGTGATAGAAGCAACCCCTACCTCGTTCAGCTATTCCTGGGGGCAACTTAACGGAGAAAACAAAAAAGACAAGGAACTGGCTTTCGAGCAAAGCCTGGGCTCCCTTCTAACGCCATTCTACAAGAATGCGTTAGTCAACCGTCAGGTAAAAACGAACACCTATTATCGGCAGATGGTAGTGAAAGAAATCACAGCAGAAGTGAAAAGGGCGTGGGCCTACTACCAATATGCCACTAATCTCTGTTCAATGTATCGGGATCAGGATAAAATGGCAGAAGAACTGCAGCACATCGGAGAATTACGATACCAACAAGGAGAGATTACCTTGCTAGAAAAAAATATGATGACCACCATAGCTGCCGATCTGCATAACCGCTGGTTCCAAGCAAAAGAAGAAGAGAAAATGGCATTGGCACGTTTCCAATGGAGTTGCTACTCCAACGATCCCATTGTTCCGGTGGATTCCACTTTATCCTTATTCTATACCGGCATTTCGGATGGAAACCTGTCGGGAGCACATACAGCCTACTTTCAAAGCCAGGCAGATGAAGCGAAAGCAATGCTTCGTGTAGAGCAGAGCCATTTCTTTCCTGAAATCAGTGTGGGGTATACCCGTCAGGACATTCTCCCACTTAAGAATCTGAATGCCTGGATGATCGGGGTTTCTTTCCCCATCTACTTCCTGCCACAAAAGAGCAAAGTGAAGCAGGCACGGCTAACTGCCACTTCAGCGCAAATACAGGCAGATGCCAACATCCGGGAGTTAAGAAATAAGACACTCGAACTGGAAGCATCCCTCCGCAGATATAATGAGAGTTTACGATATTATACCTCATCGGCCTTGAAAGAAGCGGACGAACTGACAAAGGCAGCCAACCTGCAATTGCAGCAGAGCGAAACAGGCATTGCCGAATATATACAGTCGATAACCACCGCCAGAGAGATCCGCAAAGGCTATATTGAAACAGTCTACCAATACAATATTGCTGCACTGGAATATGAACTTTTCAAGTAGGTGGAAGATCGAGACATTGAATGACATACATCACCCAGAATAATTATTATAAAACATAAGATATGAAAAAGATAGTTTATCCCATCCTTTTACTAGTTCTAACGGCTTGCAAAGGAAACCAGCAAACTACAAATAACGAATCCGCCGCAATTCCCGTTGCCGAAACGATAGCAGATACCATCGCACAACCCGAAGTGGATGCCATTACTTCAGCTACCTCAAAGCCTAATCAGGTTTCGTTCAACGGACGAATCGTTCTTCCTCCTCAACGTCAGGCAACCATTGCTTTAACCATGGGAGGCATTGTAAAAAAGGCTTCTCTGCTTCCAGGGCAATGGGTGGCTGCAAACAGTGTAATCGCCACGTTAGAGAATCCGGAGTTCATCACCCTGCAACAAACTTATCTGGACAGTCACGCACAAACCGAATATCTCTTAGCTGAATACGAACGGCAAAAAAATCTGTCTGCCGAACAAGCAGCTTCTCAAAAGAAATTCCAGCAAAGTAAAGCGGACTTTCTCTCCATGAAGAGTCGCCAGGACGCCGCTGCTGCACAACTTTCTCTTTTAGGCGTTCAAACAGAGGCATTACTTAAGAACGGAATACAACCGCTACTGGAAGTCAAAGCCCCCATTAGTGGTTACGCCGCTAATGTAGCGATGAACATTGGCAAATATATCAATCCGGGAGAAGCACTTTGCGAACTTATCGATAAAAGCAGCCCGATGCTTTGCCTGACTACTTATGAGAAAGATCTCGCAGACATACAAGTCGGCAGCCCGGTACAGTTTCGTGTAAACGGAATGGGGACACAAACCTTTCACGGCATCGTGATTTCCATCGGACAAAAAGTAGACGAAACCAATCGTTCGCTCGAGGTGTATGCTTCCATCAAGGAGGAAAATGTACAATTCCGCCCCGGTATGTATGTCACGGCACACATTCAGAAACAATAATTGACCAACTGTGACAACAGCATTGACATTTTATAACCGGTAACTCATAATTTACCACTATCTTTGTTGTATGATAGCCAAAGCAATAAAAAAAGATAAATATATACTTTCCACAGTCATCATCTCCTTAGCGGTTGCTGTACTGATTCATTTTCCTGAATCAGTATCTCTTTTCGACCGTTTCGAAAGTCATTCCTTATTCCCGGGGATGAAGTTTATAGATGTGGCAAACGAAATACTGTTTACCTTTCTGTCGCTATTGTTACTTTTTGCCATCAATACCCGTTTGTTTCATTTCAACCAGGCTTCCATTAAAATTACAGGGACAAAGATTTTGCTTTCCTTTATCGTGACATGGATATTGAGTAACTTGTCAGGACAGTTTTTTGTTTTCCTTCACAGAACGTTTGATATTCCGGCCATCGATGCCATGGTACATCATTATTTGCATCCATTGCGGGATTTCATTGTGGCATGTCTCGTCACCAGTAGTTGCTGCATCATTCATCTTATATTCAAGCAGCAACTGGTACTTATTGAAAACGAACAGCTTCAGGCAGAGAATCTCCGCAATCAGTATGAAGTACTGAAGAATCAGCTGAACCCACACATGCTGTTCAACTCGCTGAATACCCTGCGTTCGCTGGTACGCGAAAATCAAGATAAAGCGCAGGATTACATTCAGGAACTCTCCCGGGTACTAAGGTATACTTTGCAAAGTAATGAGTCACAATGTGTCAGTCTCCGGGAAGAAATGGAATTTGTTTCCGCTTATATATTTCTATTAAAGATGCGTTTTGAGAACAATCTACAATTCGACATACAGATAAGCAATGCCTACGAAGAATATCTCCTCCCTCCAATGGCGGTGCAAGTGTTGATTGAGAATGCAGTAAAGCACAACGAAATCAGCAACCGGAAGCCGTTGACTATTCATATCACGACGGACGATAACGGCAATTTGTCTATCAGCAACGACATTCAGCCCAAATGGACTGCAACTTCCGGAACCGGTATCGGACTTGCCAACCTTGCCAAACGATACAGGCTCTTGTTTAAACGGGATATACAAATAACGGAGGACAGAGAGTTTACAGTTTGTATTCCTTTGATTGAAAAATCACAACTAGAACAATAACCACCATGAAGATTGTCATTATAGAAGACGAAAAAGCAGCAGTACGAAACCTGACTTCACTGCTTAATGAAATAAAACCGAATGGAGAAATCGTGACCATACTGGATAGTATCAGTTCCACTATCGAATGGTTCAGTTCTCATCCGATGCCGGAACTGGTATTCATGGATATTCACCTGGCAGATGGTTCCGCCTTCGAGATATTCAATCATATCAATATTACTTGTCCGATTATCTTTACAACTGCCTATGATGAATATGCATTACGCGCATTCAAAGTAAACAGCATCGACTACTTATTAAAACCCATCGGTAAGGAAGACATAGAACATGCTTTCGATAAGCTCCAAGGTTTACAAGATGCTGCTGACAAACACCAGTTTCCTTTTCCACAACAGGAGAATGAGCTACTGAAACTGATACATTCACTCCAAAAGCAGGAAAACTATAAAAGTCATTTCCTTATTCCTACCAAAGGAGACAAACTATTGCCTGTTTCTGTAGATATGATACAATTGTTTTATATTAAGGACTGTCAGGTCAAGGTAGTCTTAACCGATGAAACCGAATACTGTTTTTCTCAAACATTAGATGAACTTACGGAGTGTCTCAATCCTTCTCTTTTCTTTCGGGCTAACCGCCAATATCTTATTTCGCGAGAAGCTATCAAAGATATTGACTTATGGTTCAACAGCCGACTGTCCATCAACTTGTATTATTCAGGAATCAAAGAAAAAATACTTGTCAGTAAAGCCCGAGTAGCAGAGTTTAAAGAGTGGTTCTCTAAGAGAAAGCGTTGATTCCGAGGCATTGCCTTCTTAGAACAAATAGCAAAACAAAGTGTTTCGTGCCGTGAAACGATTGGTTTCAACGCTTGAAACAAAGAGTTTCAAGCCGCAAAACACTTTGTTTCAAGCCTATGAAACTGCAGTTTCCCGCCTTGAAACCAAAAGTATCCCCTGTTGAAACTTCTATTTACATACCAGCTTATATTTATATGCAGGCATGTTCATTTCAGACGGTAATAGATGAATGATTAGGTGATAGGTGGAGAACAATCTATCACCGCCCTGAAAGCTCGATGAACAAGGTGTTTCAGAAGGATGGTGATAGATTGAAAGATGATTTCCATTTTTATGTATGGAAAGTTAGAATATGTGCCATCATTCAATGACAGCTGCAAAGCCACCATTTCTAACCATCTTTATAGTTAGCTGCTCCCCGGCTTTCACCTGGGATGACTTGCAACGATAATCCATCGCCTGACGTCCTGCGTTGATACCATCCTCAAAAGATGTCATTTGATAAGAGCGATCTTTATTCAAGAAATCTAACTTTATGGTAAACTCACGTTCCTTTTTACCATTATTAGTCATTCCTCCTATAAACCACTTATCGCCTTTCCGTTTTGCTACAATGACGTATTCACCCGCTTTAGCTTCCAATGCCACAGTCTCGTCCCATGTTACGGGAACTTGTGTAATGAAACGGGTACAATCTTCATTACGATAATAAAGAGTAGGATTATCCGCCAACATCTGCAGACCACTCTCAAAAACCACAAAGAGTGCCAACTGATAAGCACGTGTTCCGATACTTGCAGCATTAGGACGTTCCGACCGATACACATTAGGCTGCATACTAATCATCGCTCCGGGAGTATAATCCATCGGACCGACAGCATTACGCATAAATGGTAAATACAAACTATTATCCGGATAACAACCGCCCATTTGTTCCATGCCACGCACTCCTTCGTAAGACAGTACATTCGGATATTTATATTCCAGCCCAGCAGGTTTGAAAGAACCATGAAAATCGACAAACAAATGATGTTTGGCTGCTTCCCGGGCTACCCGTTCGTAATAGTTGACCATCCACTGATCGCTTCTGTCCATAAAATCAATCTTTAGTCCTTTTACTCCCCATTCATTGAAAGTCTTAAAGAGATCAAAATTGTTTTCTACAGTCAACCATGTCAACCAAAGCACAATCCCTACATTTTTTTCTTTGCCATAACGAATCAACTCGTGCAAGTCTACTTTGGGATTAGGCGTATAAGGATCACGCGTACTTTTAGCCCAGCCTTCATCCATAATGATATATGGAATACCAAATTTAGAAGCAAAATCAATGTAATACTTATAAGTATCCAAGTTATAACCGGAAACAAAATTCACATCCGGTCCGTAAGGAGAAGCGTCATTCCACCATTCCCAGCTCACCTGTCCCGGCTTAATCCATGAAATATCCTGAAGTTGATTCTTTTCAGCCAGTTTATAAGTCATTGTGTTCTCAATCAACTGCTTATCATTTTTACTTATCACAAAGTAACGCCAAGGATAATTTCTCGTACCTTTTGTTTTAGCAATGTAATCAGCTTCTTGAGTAATCTTCACACTACGATCACTGTTTTCGGCAAACGCAAGCGGAGCTTTAGGAAAAACAGAAATTGCTCCGTTCGTGCCCGTTCCTTTGAGAAACATACATGGATAATCAGCCAGATCCGACTCGCTGATTAATATTTTATAGTCTTTTTGTGTGTCAATCAATACCGGCAAAACAGCTATCCGTTCTTCAGGCTTCCACGCATTACTTTGAACATGTGTGTAAGGTTCCTCATAAGCTGTATGGAAACTTCCCGGTTGTTGCAAGTGAAGAAGATAATCCGACGGGAAGTTGATAGCAAACTCTTCGTTCATTACTTCAACATCACCTTTTTGTGAGGTAATAAACCGGTAAGCAACTCCATCGTCAAAAGCACGGAATTCTACTGAATAATCTTTAAAGGTCAGTAGCAATTGATTATAACGATTATTGACTTTCGCATATTTCAAAGGAACAATAGGAGTTAATTGCTCGTCGACACTCGTACGTTTCTGACGGCGCAGTTTGGGATTTTCTCCCAACACCTGATTCCTCAATGCCAACTGAAGGGTATTGTCCTTCAACAATACATCTCCGTTATAATCTATACTATAATAGATTTTATCCGAGAGCTTCAAGGACACTTTCAGCTCTCCATTGGGAGAAATTAACTCTAACTTATTCTGTGCACGAAGTAGTGATGCCAAACACAAACACACAACTAACAGGAAATATCTTCTCATGATTTAGATATTTAATTAATAATCGTTTTACAGTGGCAAATGTAATAAAAACATCACTTCGTACTATCAAACGGACTGGGTAATACTCCTTCAAAAGTTATTTTCACTGGTTTGATATACCCGTTTTCATCAAATTTACCTGATATTTCATTGTCTTTCCAGGCAACGACAAAGAAGGAGCTACCGCTTCATCCGATACCGCACGCTTATAGTTCGGTTTACTGCTCATGACAAAACGTAGTTTCACGCCATCACGTATATCCTCATATTTCAAATAAGATTTGTCATACTTCTTGCCGTTCACATACAATTCCTTTACATACACATTCTTCGGCGACCAATTATCTGCTACCATTTCAATCACCTTTCCGTTACTCATCCGAACAGTTATTGCCTCAACGCAAGGAGAACCGATGTTATACATATTGCTTGAAGGAGCCACCGGGTAAAAGCCTATGCAATTGAACATATACCAAGCCGACATCTGTCCGCAATCGTCATTGCCACTTAATGCATCCGGAGTATCGCCATAGAAACGGTCAACAATCGTACGGACCCACTTCTGACATTTCCAAGGTTCTTTCAAGTAATTATAAAGATACGCTACATGATGGCAAGGTTCATTTCCATGCCAATAGGCTCCGATACGGCCTTGAATATCATGTGCTCCCGGAATGTCATCCGGCAACTCTACTGTGAACAGTTCATCCAACCGGTTGCGGAACCAGTTTTCGCCAGCTTCGTTGATATATCCTTGTACATCTTGTGGTACGTACCAGGTATATTGTACAGTAAAGCCTTCCGTAATATCCCCCCATCCATTTACAGATCCGGGGCCCTGATAAGCTACCGGAGTAAACGGTGTACGCCAGTTTCCCTGACTGTCCTTGCCACGCATATACTTCGTTTCCGGATCAATCAAAGTCTGATAAGAGAGTGCACGATTCAAGAAATAATGATAATCATCCTCTTTACCCAAAACCTTGGCAGCCTGTGCCATACAATAATCATCATACGCATATTCCAATGTTTTAGATACTGATTCCGCCTCTTTATCGAAAGGCACATATCCCATCATACGATACTCCGGCAAACAGTCATAATTCGGATTCATCGCCGTGGTCTTCATAGCCTCATACGCACGTTCGTAATCGAACCCTTTTACTCCCTTCACAATCATGTCAGCCAATACGGAAACTGCATGATAACCAATCATACACCAAGTCTCATTTCCATAAAACGACCAGATAGGCAGCATTTTCTCCACACTTTTATCATAATGAGCCAACATGGAATTGGCAATATTGGCATTCACTTCCTGTTGAACCAGATTGAACCAGGGATGCAAAGCCCGGTAGGTATCCCAAAGAGAGAATACCGTATAGTTGGTAAATCCTTCGGCTTTTTCTATATTTTTATCTAATCCTCGAAACTGCCCATCTGCATCCTGAAAGATGAACGGATGCAAAGCCGCATGATAAGCCGACGTATAGAAGGTTCTTTTCGTTTTACGGTCGGCAGTAAGGGTATATTTTCCAAGTTCTTTTTCCCATAGTGCTTCTCCTTTAGCTTTCAGATCATCGAAAGCGAGTCCGGCAAGTTCCGCCATATTGTTCTTTGCCCCGTTTGTGCTGACCGATGAAATAGCTGTTTTTACAATCACCTCCTCTCCGGCTTTTGTATCAAAAGAGATGCAAGCCATCAGATTCTTTCCCCAAGCTTCATAGCTGCTACGAAACCGGGAGGTATTGTAAATCACCGGCTTCTTATTCTGCATAAAGCGCAAGCCGGTCAACTTTTTAGAGAAAGTAGCCGTGAAATAGATATGCCGTTCCGGTCCCCAGCCTTTTACCAGTTTATATCCGGTGATGGTAGAATCATTTTCCATGCGCAGATTCGCCCATTCACAAGATTGCCATAAAGTATGGTTCATATCAATCATTATAAAAGCTTTATCCGATTGAGGATAGGTGAAGCGAAACATACCACTACGTACCCCTGACGTCATTTCAGCCTTTACTCCATAATCTGACAGTTCCACCGCATAATAATTAGGTGATGCCCATTCCTTTTCATGAGAATAACGTGAACGGTATCCCTTTTCCGGCTCCTCACGTGTCCCCGGATCCAGTTTCATCTCTCCTGTTCCGGAAATAAACAAGAAATCTCCCAAATCAGGTATACCAGTCCCGCTTAAATGAGTCAGACTGAACCCCAACAAGGTGGAATGATTATATTTATAACCGGAAGCCGCATCATAGTATTTACTATCCGTGTCCGGACTCATCTGAATTCCCCCGAAAGGAATCTGCGCACCCGGATACACATTACCATAACCATCTGTTCCCACAAATGGATTCACATAATCAATCAGTTTCTCGGTTTGAGCCATGCCCGGCAAAATATTCACCAGGCACAGCCATACTAAAAACAATCCTCTTTTACCCATTACACTCACCATATTTACATTATTATGCTTGTATATCACCTACAGCGACCTGATACTCATGCCATAATTCGTCAATATTATATTCATTCCCTAAAATATGTTTGATAGCACCATCAAACGACCAAGGCACCACCTCCAACGTACTGCGATTGAACTTACGCAGGAATTCAGGATCTTTGTTATCACGCAACCAGACAAAGAAATAACCGGCTGTACGATAACCGTCCATATAGTTCCCGCCTTTCGGACGGGCATTAGGACCATCGAAACCACCGTTTGCCACACGTACAGCATCGGCCATGCCTTCAATAAATGCCCAGAAAACACGGTTAGTTCCATAAGAACCAATTCCCTGCGGTTCCAGCTGATAAGCATGTGTCAGTTCATGCAACAATACCCCGCGCGTTTCAAAAAACAACTTTGCCGTATCATTCGCTGCAAAAGATTTTTCAATATGACGTGTACTGTAGAAAATCGTCACATCACCATTGCCACCGCCTTTAGCAGAAATACCGTTGATATCTTCCAAAGTATAATGTATCTTGTGCACTGCGGGAATACTATCTTCCGGAGAATTGTAAAGAGTAGCTAATACAGTACGTGCCTGTTCCTTGATATACGATTCAGCATCGGGAATAATCCGGTGATAAATGTCCGATCCCAACGTTTCCGGTGCTTTATCCTCAAACAATATAGCACCTGTATTGTACTCTTTCCATACATCAAAATTATCCTTCACCTGTTTTTGCACACTTGCAGCACAAGCCCCCATACCTACCAGCAGGCAGGCTGCATAGATTAAATGTATCTTTTTCATACTCCTTTATTGATTATTTGTTGATTCCGTTAGTTAATGAATAAGGTTTATCCTCCGGTGATAATCCGCGACGTTTGTTAGGTGACGCACCCATCTTGAATTCCAGTACGCCTCCTTTCAAAATGTCTTCATGTGTAATATACATCTTGTCGTATACCTTGCCGTTCAGTTTCAGCGACTGCACATAACGTTTCTTGTCGCTGACACCCGGCGCTTTGATCTCCAATGTCTTTCCATTAGGAAGCGTCATCTTCAGATAAGGCAGGTAGGGCGCTCCTAATACATACTGGTCTGTACCAGGACAAACCGGATAGAAGCCCATCACGGAGAAAAGATACCACGCTGACATCTGTCCGCAATCATCATTTCCACCCAATCCATTAATATCATTCTTATACATCTTATTCAGAATCTCGCGCAGCCAGTACTGTGATTTCCACGGCTGGGAAGTCCACGCATATAGATAAGGAACATGGTGGCTCGGCTCATTACCATGCACATATCCGCCTACCAAACATTCTTCCGTAATATCCTCATTATGCTCATAGTACTTCTCCGGCAGATGCATGGAGAACAGTTCATCCAGTTTCTGCACGAACGTCCCTTCTCCTCCCATCAAGTCGATCATGCCCAATACATCGTGCGGCACATGAAAAGAGAAATTCCATGAATTGCCTTCGATAAAACCTTCACCATAGGTTTGCAATACATCAAACTCTTTCTTGAAAGAACCGTCACTATAACGGGGACGTGCAAAACCAATACTTGTATCATAGATAGTACGATAATTGAGGGCACGCTTTCGGTAAGTCTCCGCTATTTCCTTGTTACCTGCCTTCAAAGCTGTCTGATAGATAGTCCAATCGTCGTATGCATACTCCAAAGTAGAAGAGGCAGCTGTACCACTTTTGTCAAGCGGAATATATCCCAGCTTCATATAATCAGCTATACCTTCATAGTACGGAACAGTAGATGTACTCACCATTGCTGCCAATGCCTCATCCACATTCGAAAAAACGCCTTTGGTAATTGCATCCGCCAGTACAGACACAGCATGATAACCGCTCATACACCAGTTTTCATTTCCCATTAGGCTCCATACTGGCAACATTCCGTGAACGCTTTGTTGCTCATGTTTAATCATGGATTTTACCATATCCGCATTGCGTCCCGGTTTCACCAGATTCAGGAAAGGATGTTCTGCACGATAGGTATCCCAAAGGGAAAATATAGTATAGTTGGTGAATCCTTCCGCCCGGTGTATGTTATGATCCAGCCCACGATAGGAACCGTCTACATCCATATACACAGACGGATTAATCATGGTGTGGTAAAGGGAAGTGTAGAACATTGCTTTCTGGTCGGGCGTACCTTCGACCTCGAAATGCTCCAATTCACTATTCCAATCTGTACGAGCAACTTCTGCCAACTGTTCGAAACTCTTTCCGGAAGCCTCGGCACGCAGATTCTTAATGGCCCCTTCCGTACTGACTGCTGACAATGCCACTTTTACAACCAGTTCCGAATTGTTAGCGGTATCGAAGTTAAAGTAAGCCACGATTTTTCGACCTGTGATTTCGGGGAAGTTCTTTTCCAACTTAAAACGACGCCAGAAGCCATTGTACAATACTTTTTCCTTATCCTTATATCCGTAGTCTTTAATCGGCTGTGACAAAGAGATAGCAAAATAGGTATAATTCGTACGCGCCCATCCGTTAGTGATACGATATCCGGTCAACAGAGTATCGTTTTCGACTCTCAAGTTGGCCCATAGAACTTTGCCGTCATAATTATAAATACCATGCACCAGATCCAAAATCAAATGACCATCTTTTCCTTTCGGGAAGGTATATTTATGTATACCCGTCCGTTGTGTTGCTGTCAGTTGGGCCTTAATGCCATAATCGTCCAGTATCACTTCATAATATCCGGGAACAGCTTTTTCTGTAGCATGGTCAAAACGTGAACGGTATCCCTCTTCCGGATAATCCGCCCGACCGGGATTTAACTTCACATCGCCAACAGCAGGCATCAACAAGATGTCTCCCAAGTCAGAATGTCCCGTACCACTAAGATGAGTGTGACTGAAGCCAACAATGGTCTTGTCCCTATATTGGTAACCAGCACAATACTCGTAGGCATTTTTCTGATAAGCTCCATTTATATTATGCGGAATTGTGTCTGTGTCCGGACTCAACTGTACCCATCCGAAAGGAGTGCAAGCACCGGGAAAAGTGTGCCCCATCCCATTGGTCCCGATAATCGGATTCACATAGTCTACCGGCTGTTGAGCTATGGCGGACAAAGTTGCTGCCGCCATAGTCATCATCAATACTTTCTTTCTCAAATTATTCATATCAACTTATTTTGCGTCACGAGAGAATGAATACGGGAAGTCAGATTCGTTGACACCTCTTCCCTTATTCGGCTTGTTATCCATATCAAACGCCAGACGCCCGCCTTTCAACAGGTCGAAATGGTTCAGATAATTCTTCGTATAATTCTTGCCATTATAGTTCAATGAACGAATATAACGATTATCATCGCTATTCTTCGGAGCGGAGATTTCCAGTTTCTTGCCGTTCTCCAGTGTAATCGTTGCTTTCTTGAAGTAAGGAGCTCCCATTACATATTCATTGCTGCCGGGACATACCGGATAAAATCCCAATGCAGTAAATACATACCAAGCCGAAGTCTGACCGTTATCTTCATCTCCACAATAACCGTCCGGAGTAGGAAGATAGAGGCGGTTCATCGTCTCACGCAACCAATATTGGGCTTTCCAAGGCTCGCCGGCATAGTTATACAAGTAAATCATGTGCTGGATAGGTTGGTTGCCATGTGCATAGTTACCCATGTTAGTAATTTCCATTTCACGAATCTCATGAATCACTCCTCCATAATAGCTATCATCAAATACAGGAGGAAGATTGAATACAGAATCAAGCATACTGACAAACATCTTCTTGCCGCCCATCAGATCAACCAGTCCTTGTACATCGTGGAATACCGACCATGTATAATGCCAACTATTTCCTTCCGTAAAGGCATCTCCCCATTTAAAAGGATTGAAAGGAGTCTGGAAAGTTCCGTCGGAATTCTTTCCCCGCATCAACTTAGTTTCCGGATCGAACAGATTACGGTAGTTCTGACTCCTTTTCTTATAAACATCCAGTTCTTCTGCCGGACGGCCTAATTTTTCACCCATACGGTAAATGCACCAGTCATCGTATGCATATTCCAATGTGCGTGCCGCATTCTCATTAATTTTCACATCGTATGGCACATAGCCCAGTTTGTTATAATATTCATATCCACGGCGTCCGGTAGTAGAAACTTTCGGGTGTACGCTATTGGCCCCTTTCAGTAGACCTTCATACATTTTTTCTGCATCCGCTTTGGTTACATTCTTCATGAAAGCATCCGCCACTACAGAAGCTGAATTGTTCCCAACCATACAACCACGATGGCCCGGACTTGCCCATTCAGGAAAGAATCCACTTTCAAGATAGGTATTCAACAGACCTTCCTGCATCTTCTCACCCATTGAAGGATATACCAAATTGACAAACGGGAACAGACAACGGAAAGTATCCCAAAATCCAGTATCGGTAAACATATATCCCGGACGGATTTCACCATTATAGGGACTGTAATGCATAGTTTCCCCCTTACCGTTTACCTCATAAAACATACGAGGAAACAACACCGAACGATACAAACAAGAGTAGAACGTACGCATACGGTTCTCATCGCTATCTTCAACCTTGATACGCCCCAAGACATTGTTCCATGCCTTACGACCGGCCTCTTTTGTCTGTTCAAAGGTCTTATTACCAATTTCCTTCAAGTTCAGTTCCGCCTGTTCGGGGCTGATGAATGAGGATGCCACTTTTGCATGCACTTGTTCTCCTTTCTTCGTCGAAAATCCGATAGCAGCACCCACGTGATTGGATTGCAGTTCGAGATGTTTTTCAACCAAATGATAGTCTGCCCATACTTTATTGAAAGTAAAAGGCTTGTCGAACTCTATCACAAAGTAATTCTTAAAGTTTTGAGGAACACCGCCACTATTGCGTGTCGTATAACCGATTATTTTATTTTCTTCGGGAATCACCTTCACATACGAACCGCGATCGAAAGCATCTATTACCACATAGGCATCGGAGGTTTCAGGGAAAGTGAAACGGAAATATGCACAACGTTCTGTCGGAGCTATTTCAGTTGTCATATCATATTCCGACAAATAAACACTATAATAATAAGGAGTGGCTTTCTCTGCCTTATGAGAGAACCAGGAAGCACGACTGTCCTGATCGATCTTCAACTGTTTAGTCATCGGCATGATTGAGAACTGACCGTAGTCATTGATCCACGGACTAGGCTGATGGGTTTGCTTGAAACCTCTGATTTTGTCGGATGCATAAGTGTAAGCCCAACCGTCACCCATCTTTCCGGTTTGTGGCATCCAGAAGTTCATTCCCCAAGGCAATGCGATGGCAGGATATGTATTCCCATTAGATAGTGATATTTTCGAATCAGTTCCCATTAAAGGATTCACATAGTCTACCGGTTGCTTTTGCGCAAAGGTAGAAGAAGCTCCCAATAGCAGGGCTATTGCGAAAGATAGTAGTTTTTTTTTATTCATGGTCTACGAATTAAGCTATTAATTAGATTATCAAGTTTTTTTATTTACGTTACAAATTAAAGCATATTTCTGTAATTATCAGTCCTCTGATACGCCAAAATAAGAAAAAAATAGCATATGGTCAACCAAAGGATACGAGCGTCAACGAGAGTACAAGTTAAATAAGTGAGAATCAGGATGTAATATTTATGTGCATACCACGAGAGTACAACCGGAGAACTAACTGTTTAAGCAATAGAGAGAGGATAATTTGCCTTTACCCTCTCTCCAATTCTATCAGAAACAAATATTTATTATTACCTAATTAATTCCATCCCGGGTTCTGATGTCCTTCCAACGCAGGATTAGCCTGAATTTCATCTAACGGGATAGGCCATAACAAAGCATATTCAGGAATGGCGCCGGCTCTTGTGCTTCCATCGGGCTTGTTTTGGATTTGAGCCGATGCAAGAGCAGTCCATTTCAATTTTCCTGATTCGGTAGATGCTTCCGGATACAAACGAGTACGACGAATGTCATCCCAAATCTTAAATTCCAACGGTAACTCATGCAAACGTTCAGTCAAAATCGATTGTATTAAATCGTTTCCTGTAGCCGTCTCATCTGCCAATCCAGCACGTTTACGCACTTGATTGAGATAATATTTAGCTCCACCGACAGCATTATCTTCATGATTTGTACGTGCCAGACCTTCGGCCGCAATCAGCAAGACTTCCGCAAAACGGAATACCGGCATATTATAATCACCGTCGTGACCGCTAATCAAAGCATTTTCGTCAAACCATGCCCAGTTGCCTGCATTATTCAAAGTATGAGTATTTCCTTCAGCATCGGTATATTGCTTAAAGAAGAACTGTTTCTCATGTCCTCGAATATCATTAGAGGCATAGCTGTTAAGCAACATATCACAGGGAAGGTATGCATTATACAGCACGTCTCCTCCCGGATGGAACACTCCCCACTGAAAAGCATCTGTACCAATAGAACGACAAGCATAAGAGTTACCTACACTATAATCACTATAATTATATTCTTTAGCATAAATGATTTCAGCAGATTCTTTCGTTGTCTTAATCACATTATACGCAGAGTTCAAATCATCAGTCGTTCCATTCGGATGAATAAGTCCATGAGGACTATCATTAATCACTTTTAATGCCATCTGTGCAGCTTTTCCATAATAGTCTGTTCCACCATTTAACGGTGCACCAGCCCATTGTAAATAAACTTGTGCCAACAATGTCTGCGCCATTGCCCTGGTGACATAACAGCCATTTTCATAGAACGTTTTATTGGGTAATGCATCCCCGTTGACAATATCCAGCAAGTCGGCTTCAATTTTCTTATAAACCTCTTCAGCAGAAAGACGTTCTTTGTACATACCTTCTGTAGATGTGTAAGGTTCTGAAATATAAGGAACACCACCAAATTCTTTGACCAGCCAAAAATATCCGTATGCACGGAAGAATTTACCTTGAGCCACATAATTATTAATAGTAGCCTCATCCAGCACCCCGGTCATTGACGGAATATTGGCTATAACAAAGTTGGCACGTGAAATACCTTTATAAAACTCATGCCAGTATTTCATTGCAATATCATCAAAAGATTCAATATTGAAGTTACACCCTTCGGATGCCGTAGTAAATGTTCTATCCTTACGCTTATCAACGTACAATCCGGACACAATACCACCCCACATTGTCGCTTTAGGAGTCCAGCCACCGCCTACATCAGTGTTGTGTAAATAAGGTACACCACCAAAATACAATGCGTTCACACCCGACTCCGCATCAGCTTTCGTCTTCCAGAATTGGTCAGATGACTTCATATCCAATGGTTCTTCTTTCAGGAAATCGTCGCATGAATTCAGCAACACAGAAAGTGAACACATACAAAATGCAGATATATATACTTTTAATAGTTTCATAATTCTTATGGTTTTTATAACGGTGAATTAAAATGCTACATTAAGACCGAACGTAAACGTTCTCGGACGCGGATAGGTGAAGAATTGGCGGTTAGCCCCCCATTTGTTGTCACCTAAACGAGATGAGTTATCCGGATCGTATCCGTTATAGTCCTTAGAAGTAATCAGGAACGCGTTATTCACATTCGCATACAAACGCAATGAAGACAGACCGATCTTCTTAATCAGTGTTGGATTGAAGGTATATCCGAGCTGAATCATGTTACAACGCAAATAAGAACCATTGCAAACCCAGTCATCATCTGCCTGGTTATTAGCTCCCTGACCAAAGTTATTCAGACGAATTGCCTGTTCTTTACCCGACGGATTGAGAGTTGGATGCCATGCTTCCTTATAAAGACGGTCTATACCGTTAGTCAGGAAACGGGCTACAGTAGAGTGATAATATTCTTGCATCACGTCTACCCCCCATGTAAACTGGAAGTCTAAAGTCAAATCGAAACCTTTATAATTGAAGGTATTGATAAATGAGCCCATCCAGTCAGGCAATCCGTTACCAATAATTTCGCGTTTCTTATAAGTTACCTTTTCACCGATAGTGGAAGGTATGTTCATTGTCTCCGGATCCCAGTTAGACGGAATACCATCGTAAATACCGGCGCGCTTATAACCATAGAAAGAAGAAAGCTCTTCACCTTCACGAATCAACATATCGTAACCCACAAAACCGTCGGTTGTAATCTGACGCTTACCGGTGACAGGATCAACAGATGCACTTTCATCCAGTTTCTCTACACGATTTTTGTTGAAACCTAAATTAAGAGTGGAAGTCCACTGGAAATCATGTGTCTGAATAGGATATGCTGTAACCAGAATATCTAAACCACGATTGGAAACGGCTCCAATATTATCCATAATGGAAGAGTAGCCTGTTGATTCAGGAACCGGACGGTCGAGCAACAAATCTGAAGTATATTTATAATAATAGGAAATATCGAAATTCAGTCTGTTATTGAATAAACCCAACTCGAATCCTAAGTCCCACTGTCCAGTCTTTTCCCATTTCAGGTCAGGATTAGGCATATTATCCAGATAAGACACAACGTGCAAAGCATCACCAATAATCGTATTTGACTGGCTTACCGTGGCCAATGACTTATAAGTACCGATTTCCGAGTTACCTGTCACACCGTAAGAAGTATGCAATTTTAGTTTGCTAATCAATGAGTTGTCTTTCAAGAAGTCTTCATTAGAAATCATCCAGCCCAAACCTACTGACGGAAAAAATGCATATTTATTGTTCTGTCCGAATTTGGAAGAGCCATCATAACGACCGGTTACGGTAGCCATATACTTGTTGTCATAAGAATACGCCAGACGCAAGAAATAAGAGTTCATTGCCCACTTGTCGTAATCACTGCCAACAGAAGGACGATTCGTTCCGGAACCTAAATTATAATATCCGTAGAAGTCATCAATATACTTACTGTCGGAAGCTTCGAATTTGGTATAATTATACTCTTGCCAAGACATACCCGCCATTGCATTAATGTGATGTTTGTTTATATCTTTCACATAAGTCAAATAGGTTTCTTCCTGCCAATACAAAGAGTTGGAGTTATTTGCAGAAGCTGCTCCCTCGGAACTTTGATTAATCATCGGACGCGGAGTGAACGGCGTATAGTTAGCATCACGATTATTGTGGTAGTCGATACCGAACTGGGTCTTCAAATCCAATCCTTTCATGAGATGGAAAGTCAAAGCAGCATTACCAAAAATCTGCGTACGATATTGCATAGCCTGCATCCGTTCGAGCAACTCAACGGGATTACCTACACCTTCCGGGCTAAATCCTTGTTTTCCGCTATTAGGATCAGTCTGATTATTGAGAATAGAGCTCGTATTAATAATGTTCGTCTGCGTATATTCACCATCCAGCTTAACCGGTAAGAAAGGCAACTGTTCGATCATTGTACGCAATGCGCCTTGTCCGTAAGGGTTATCAGAAGTTCTATTACCCCAAGTATGATTTACTAATAAATTAACGGAAGTAGACAGCCAATCAGTCGGTTTGTCATCATACGCCAATTTTGCATTGATACGTTTGAAGTAAGAATTCAACAAAATACCCTGTTGATCGGTATAATTGATGAATGCTCCGATAGAAGATCCTTCTCCTGTACGTTGGATACTGATCTGATGGTTATGAGAGATGGCAGTGCGGGATGCTTCATCCTGCCAGTTGGTATTATATTTCGGAGAACCGTCTGCATTGAACAAACGTTCGTCTGTGAATATCTGTGACAGATCAGTTGTGAAGTTCTTGCCTTGAAATTCGTTGGCATTTTCCAATCCCTGCTTAAAGGTAGACATCCATTCGTTAGCATCCATTACGTCTATTTTTCTAGCCATCTTACCGATAGACAATGAACCATCATAGGAAACATGGACTCCTTTTCCTGCATTACCGCGCTTGGTAGTCACCATGATAACACCATTCGCACCACGGGCACCATAAATGGCAGCAGAGGAAGCATCTTTCAAGACTTCGATAGATTCGATATCATTCGGATTAAGCAATTCGAAGTTTGACATCACCACTCCATCGACTACGTACAGCGGTGATGCTGATGCGTTAATAGTAGAAATACCACGAATGATGACACGTGATTCTCCACCCGGCTGACCGGTATTAGAGAAGATATTCACACCGGCCACTTTACCCTTCAATCCGTCAAGCGCATTGAATGATTGTGCTTTCAGCATATCTTTACCTTTGGCTGTGGAAATGGAACCCGTCAAGTCTGATTTGCGCATGGTACCATAACCTACAACGACTACTTCGTCCAGTGCTTTCGTATCCGATTGCAGAACTACGTTCAGAACATTGCTCTTTAATTCCGAGACTTTAAATTCTTGTGTGATATAACCAATATACGAAAATACCAAGGTGGCATTGGAAGGAACAGAGAGGGTGTATTTACCGTTAATGTCAGTGATTGTTCCAGTACTGCCGTTTTTGACTTTCACCGTACCACTGATAACCGCCTCTCCCTGATCATCGGTTACCGTACCGGAGATTGATTTTACAGATTGAGCATTCATGCCCAAACTCAACATCATACCTATTACAAATAAGGTAAGATACTTTAGTTTTTCATTCATAATTCCTTTAAATTTGATTAGTAATAAGGTTAATTCCCTTTAAAAAGATTGTTGCAAATAAAGGCTATTCGAATAAAAGTCCAATGCTCTACCTTGCCAAAAAAACGGCAAAATAAAGACACATATTTAAAGCACAGAATGGTAAATTAGAGCACAGATTAACACACTAATAATCAATACAATAAAATCAACAAAAGGGATTTAGAGCACAAGGTTGTGACAAACAAATAAATAATAATGTTTCCCAACTAATCACCTATACGAAAGAATTTAACCTGACAATCAGCATACCTTTCGCTGTTCCCGATAATCTTTCGGTGTCATCCCGAACCGACGGGTAAACTCTTTATAAAAATAAGACCGGCTGGAAATACCGACCTCCATAATAACATCTTGAATAGAAAGTTCTTCATCAAGTAACAGGCGGGCTGCCTTTTCCATACGGTAACTCTTTATTAAATCACCGGGAGCAGTATTGGAGATTTCCTTGAATTTACGATAGAACTGACGGGAACTCATTGCCATACGATCAGCGATCAACGTTGAGCCCAGTTCTTCCTTGTCCAGGTTTTCTTCAATCACCTTTAACAATTTGCGAATAAAATCAGCTTGTTCGGTAGTTGTACAGATAATCTGTCCCGCCAAATCTCCCAGTTCCTCCATATATATCTGCTTCGCTTCCCGCTTTCCATAAATAGCATTATGGACAACTTCCCGCAAGAATAATATATCATAAGGAAGTACAATATAAGAATCAGACCACAAGATCAGTTCCCGCTGAATGGCCGAACCAACTTTCCAAGTTAACAATGGAATAAAAGCTGTCTTTGAAAGCAGAGTACGATTCCGGCTAACATACTCCATAAAAGTACTTTCAGCATTGGCATACATTGTCATATCCACTAATAATAGAGCCGGAGCCGACCGACGAATTTCGTCAAAAGCAAGCTGCACACTCTTTACTTGATGAACCACATATTCATCAGCCAGGAAATTACTAATCAACCAAGTCATTTCATCTCTGTCTTCCAACAAAAGCACAGTTTTTTTCCCTTGTTCACCTGCCACTGTCAAGACTGCCGGTTCAAAGATAATCGTCAACCGACTACCACTCTCATCATCATCATAACGAAGAACGGCATGAATACGTTCCAAAGCCGACCGTACAAAACCTAAAAGTAAATGCACAGCAAACACATGATCGGAATCTTTCTCCGTCACTGAAGAAGCTTTATCTGAAAGATATTCATACAACGCTTTCGCAGTAGCATCTTTAGAAGAAAAATGTAGCTGCATCTTACCATCCTGTTCTGACATTTCTACTATTACGCCATGAGTACCTTTCATTTCAGTAATCCGAAGATAGCAGCAATAAAGAATACTGTATAATGCATTCTTGTAAACTGGAAATGTTAAGTGTTCCGGAATCATTGACGATATAGAAGAATGATCAATCCCTTGTTCTTCCAACGTACGTAACACCTCTTGAGAAACTCCCTGTATACTCATACGTGCAGAAACAATAAACCGATCCGGAAAGAATTGTTTAAGTTCTTCCAAAAACAGAACGTCAGGATTAAGAAGTGCGTTCATCACAGTTTCGCGTATCAGTGACACTTTCTCAAGACATTGCTCATAAGAAAGATTCTCTGCACGCAATTGGTCACAATAATTATAAATAAGAGTAAAATCTTCAAGCATCCTACGGTTTGTATATACAGTCTCGGATTTCCGGCAACTTTCTGTCCCCATCAGTGTTTTCATCATCCGTTCCTGAAGGTAGTTTTTACGTAGTAAATATATCACGTACCCTAACAGCAACAAGAAAATGATCAAATAAACCAAATAAGCCGCCACCGATCGATACCAGGGAGAAAGGATATATACCGGAATAGAAAAATGCCGATATTCCGTATCAAATACATCCCTCTTATAGCGTACCTTAAAGATATAATCACCTGCCGGCACTCCTGTATATGAGGCTTCATTAATACTACTAAAAGAGGTCCAATCCTTATCATATCCTTCCAACTGGTAAGAATATTCTATATCTTCTCCTGATAAAAAATCCGGAACAACAAAAGAAAGTGCAAATGAAACCTCCGTCCCCTTCAACTGTAATGCCTTACCATCGTCTGTATAGTAATCTCCATCCCCCTGAACCACTTGCGTATGTCCAACAGTCAACTTACGTAACAAAATATCCGGATAAAATTCCGGAGCAGCCTGCACCTCTTTATCCAAATAAAGCAACCCGTCAATCCCACCGAAAAAAAGCTCCTGTGTATATGGACACATGTAATAAGCATCATCACTAAACTCACCGATTTGAACACCTGCACTGTAAAAGTAGGCATGTGATGAGCCATTTATCGGATTATATTTAATCAGCCCCCGATTCGTACCAAGCCATAAGAGTCCGTTCTCATCTTCAAGTACACCATGAATCATATCATTGAGCAAACCTTGCTCCCGTCCGATATAGGTAGCTTTCATCTGTTTGCCATTAGAATTCAGACATACCAATCCTGATGTTGTCCCTACATATAACAACCCTTCTTTGGTCCGATACAGGCTGAGCACATCGTCTACCGACTTATGGAGCATTTCTTTCAAAGAAATCACTTTATATTCTTCAGTCCGCTTATCAAACCGTACGAGTCCTTTCTCCCGACTGCCAAGCCACAAAATAGAATCCCCTTCGGGCAACATTGGATAGAACATCGTAATTTCTCGCTGACCGTGAAAAAAATGATAACTTTTCTGCGACTTGAAACGAATGGTACCTGCCTGCTTCTCAAGTATTAATTTATGAAAACCGGAACCGGCTGTCACCACATAAAGTACACTATCATTTTCCTCATAAATGCCATGTATCTCGGTGGGTTGTGCCGGCAGGTTCTCCACAGAATGCAAAGCTTTGTCTTCAAAAGAGTAGTAAAATAGTCCCGGATCTCCAGATCCTATCCAAAAGCCATCCATATAACGACTTTGAACCAATTTATAAACGGGAAATTCTTTATTCCATCGTATATAAGACACAACATTTTGCTTACCTTCAGGAGAGTAAACTGTAACGGCAGAAGCCTCCTCATTCTCACGATAATCCGGTATATGCAACAGTCCATCACCTTTCGTCCCGAACCATAGCCCACCACTATTGTCTGTCATAACAGAACGTACCTGCCTGCTTAAGTTAGATGACAGTTGATTGAGCATCAAATTGGTGGCAATAGAATATTTCTTAGCATACATAATCGTTCCTTGTCCGTCCGAAGCAACCCATAAGACATTCTGATGAGGATCTCGATAAATACTATATATACGCACATTCCGGTCGACCACTTCTTCTTTATATTTTTGTGAAGTACGGAGACGGACTAACCCATTCGTTCGAAAACCAATAATAATATCTTCATAGAAAAGGGCTATTCCTGCAATAGTTCCATTCTTCTGCACTAATGAAGAAAGGTTACGAATATAAATTTTAGATTGTCGGGAAATATCATAAACATAAAGATCATGCTCACTATCGATAAAACAAAGAACGCCATTCTGATAAAAGACATCTTCAATAGGTTTCGCATGAAAATTAGTAGATGAAACAGTTGAATGAATTGATAATGTGTCACAATCAAAAGCATCCTGCGAAACCTGTAACAGCTCCCCTGTTTGTTGAGTGAAAATCCACAAAACACCATCATCCGTTACGAATGCCCGTTTATCCATATCTTCTACGGGTACTTTCAGATTCTTAATCTGTACAAATCGTTTATAAGATGTATTATAGTAGAAAATTCCACCATGACTCACCACCCATGTGTTTCCTTTAGAATTGGAATGTAGATAATAATCATCTGTAAAGTCATAATATCCGACAACTTGCCGCGAATCCTGTGAAAGACGATTGATACCCAAATGTGTAGAAATCCACAAACAATTATTATCTGCCTGCTGAATAGAATGGATTACATTATTACTCAAAGCTTTGGGGGCTGAAAAATCAGAACGAAAAACTTCCATGTTTCGGCCATCATAACAATTGACACCATCGTATGTACCAAACCACATCAACCCTGTATTGTCTTGAAAAAGACAAAGCACAGCACTATTGGATAATCCTTGCTGATAATCGACTTTCCGGAAGATATATGAATCTTTACCGCCATCTGCTTGACAGACCAATGAATAAATCAATAAAACAAAAGACAAAATCAAGCGTATTTTCATTGTGTTAATCATTAATATCATCTATTAAATATCAGGCAATCGCTTATATGTTCTGTTTCGTAGTACGAAAGAAAATAGCCATTAATAATCGATGTCTTTAATTCTCTTTACACAAAGATACGTTTTTATACGGAAAATGCAACTCTATTTTATCAAGTACCTCTATTTTTCAGCAACTACTTCACTACTAATTCGCACAATCCAAGGATTCCGCCTCTTTCATTCTTGCCAATTCCCATCCGCGAAACAGCCAATCTTTGCCTCCGTCTCACCACCCCACACCGGAAAAAAAATCCTGCCAATTAAAATTATCTGATACAAGAATCAATCGGCTGTTTGAACAACGAACACTGAACCATAATCTACTTTTGAAAAGAAATAAGTATCATTATCAGCTACGGCAGCCAACGATCCCATCATTATAAATAATGCAATCAGTTTTATTTTCATGTCGTACGTTTATCAATAAGCTGTTCAAAACCTGTTAGGTCTCTTGCTGATACTGTTACGGACATTAGCAACATTACTGGCAACACTTGTACTGTTTGTATGTTTTTCAATTTATTAGTTCCTTCCTAGTCTCAACAGAAGTGTATACACAAAAGAAGCGCAAGACCGCTAAACTTATATCCAAGTGCAGGTTCTGAACTACCTCTGTGTTGGATACAAGCAAAAACAGCTCACGCCCTTGACTGTATATCAGTACCTAGATGCAACATACAAACCAAAGGAAGAACGTTTTGTTTATTTCCTCAACACAGCTCGAATTGTCCAGATTCGCACTTGAGAAAAAGCACTAAACGCTTCCTTAATAATAAAGACGCCTCAAAGAACAGTACAAATATACTACAATTTTCCCTCAATTGTGCTTTTCATATATCAATTCTGTATAATTAAGCCATGTGTTTATCATTGATATAAGACCTATAAAGTTTTGTATATCAATTGATATTCTTGTGGCGTATCTATTCTAACGAAGTAGAGAAATAAGCTTTATTGATTACTTCTCTCTCAATACTGCTTACTTCTCATGTAATCTATTAATAGAAAAGTTGCTCTTGATTAAGTCCAAACTTTCTTTTTATTAACAGTAAAGTTGCTTTTCATCCGTTCCAATCTATAAATGCAACCTTCATTTATAAAAACAAAGGTTCCGTTTTTAAAAACAATGCTTGCATTTATAAAAATGAAGCTTGCATTTTAAGTTTGTAAATAATAAAAGAGAAGTTTACTATTGGACGAAAGGAAGTTTAGACTTAATCAAAAGAAACTTTATTGTTAATACTCAAGGAGAAGAATAACTATCATTCAATTGGATATCATCCTAATAAAGAAAGTCTCGTATATCATGTGAGACAGCTCATTCAGCTATCTTTATGATATACGAGACTCCAATGTTATAAACAAGATCCTATTTTACAGGATATTATTTTGCTAATTCATTAATTACATCCATAATTTTCTGACCGATTTCTTCGGCAGCTTCCATGGTAGACGCTTCGCTATATACGCGGATGATTGGCTCTGTATTACTTTTACGCAAATGTACCCATTTGTCGGCAAAGTCAATCTTCACACCATCGATATCGTTGATTTCTTCATTCTTATAGATTTCCTTTACTTTTGCAAGGATAGCATCTACATCGATTTCCGGAGTCAGGTCAACACGGTTCTTAGCTATGAAGTAAGGAGGATAAGTGGCACGAAGCTCGCTAACTTTCTTTCCTTCATGAGCCAGATGACTAAGGAATAAAGCAATACCGACCAATGCATCACGGCCATAGTGGCTGGCAGGATAGATTACTCCACCATTTCCTTCACCACCGATAACGGCATTGGTTGCTTTCATCTTCGTTACAACGTTTACTTCGCCTACTGCAGAAGCACTGTATTCCATACCATATTTACGGGTTACGTCACGCAGGGCACGGGTAGAGCTCAAATTGGAAACTGTATTACCCGGAGTATGTTTCAGTACATAGTCAGCCACAGTAACCAGTGTATATTCCTCACCGTACATTACACCATTTTCGCAGATCATTGCCAAACGGTCAACGTCCGGGTCTACAACGAATGCTACATCTGCTTTGCCCCCTTTCATCAGGTTCATGATGTCACCGAGATTCTTTTCAAGCGGTTCGGGATTGTGTTGGAAATTTCCGGTAGGTTCACAGTAGAGTTTTTCTACATGTTTCACACCCAAACGTTCAAGAAGTTCAGGGAGAATGATACCGCCTACAGAATTCACACAGTCAATCGCTACACGGAAATTGGCTTTCTTGATAGCTTCTACATCTACCAGGTCGAGAGCCAATACACTGTCGATATGTTTCTGATTATAAGTCAGGTCTTTGTGGTAAGATCCCAGATGGTCGACATCGGCATAGTCAAATTCTTCAGCTTCAGCAATACGAAGTACTTCGTTGCCTTCGGCTGCATTCAGAAATTCACCATGTTCATTCAGCAATTTTAGTGCGTTCCACTGTTTCGGGTTATGAGAAGCTGTCAGGATAATACCGCCACAGGCACCTTCCATTGTTACAGCAAGTTCTGTGGTCGGGGTAGAAGCAAGATCAATGTCTACTACATCCCAGCCCATTCCCATCAATGTGCCGACTACTACGTTTTTTACCATTTCACCGGAAATGCGGGCATCACGTCCCACAACAATCTTATTACTCTTTGCCTTGCAGGTTCTACGAATCAAAGTAGCATAAGCCGAGGTGAATTTTACAATGTCAAGCGGGTTCAGTCCTTCTCCCGCTCCTCCGCCGATAGTTCCGCGGATTCCAGAGATAGATTTGATTAGAGTCATAGGTTCTTTACTTAAAGATTTGATTTATCTAATGTTAGTGCTTTAGCTTTTTGCTTTCTCGAACTTCCGGATATCATAGAAATAAGGATTGACATATTGTTGTGCAGTTGTATGTCCCATCTTAGAAGGTACAATCAGGCGTACATGGGCATTATTACGCAAATATGGTAAAGCAATCAGCCATCCGGATGGAATTGCAGTTCCATAACCATTACTATTCCATAATAAATCGTAATCCAAACTTCCGGATAAAACGATTCCATAAACAGTAGACGCGTTCTGTACATAACGGAATGTTAATGGAAACTTATAATAATCAGGAAAATCCATCCATTCTTCTAAAGGTACATTGAAACAAGTAACCTCTCCTGTCATCATATCCTTTTCTACATAACGAGTACAAATGATGTTATTGTTAGCAAAAGTATCTACTTTGTTAATAAATTCAACTCCATCCTTATCTTCCTCTTTTCCTCCACGATCTACGATCTGCATGTATACGCCATTGGAGAAAGCAACGTATTCGTCATATCCATTCCCCGCTTCTTTAGAAGCTGTAATCGTATCCCGTTCAAACTCTTCCAGTGAAATGACACGGATATCATTATCTTTGATGAACTTATTCACCGCATTTTTCTCGTCTTCCAGCATTTCTGCATAAGTCTTCGAATTGTCGCATGCCTGGAACAGACTTCCGGCGGTTAACAAAGAGAGAAATAAAAATACAAGTTTCTTCATTATCTGTTATTTAGCTATATTCCGCACAAATGTATCTCAAAATCATTAAAAGTTGAAAGGGGGAAGTTGAAAGTTCGTATCTTTTAACCTTTCCATATTCACTTTTAACCTTCCATCTTTAGCTTTTCGCTGTTAGTAAAGGTTTATATTTCTCAAGCGCCTTTTCAAAGACCGCTTTTGCCTCTTCCATCGTTCCGAAAAATTCACCGCCTGAAGCATTCAAGTGACCTCCTCCATGGAAAAATTCGGCAGCTAACTGATTGCATGGGAAGGTTCCTACTGAACGAAGGGATATTTTAATCATCGGTTTCTCGGTATCTTCCCTCAAAAAGCAAGAGAAACAAACATTTTTAATGGAAAGGGGAATATTAACAAAGCCTTCGCTATCGCCTTTTATATAGTTAAATTTGCTTTGCTCTGCTTTTGTCAGGGTGATTAGAGCCGAATTAGATTCCGAATACACAGTCATGTTCGATAATACATATCCCATCAAACGTAGACGGCTCTCCGAATAGGTGTTGTACACCTTACGATAAATATCATCTTTATCGATCCCTTTAGAAAGGAGTTCGCTAATGATAAAATAAATCTCCCGGTTGTTCGAGTTATAGGTGAACCCACCGGTATCTGTCATCATCCCTGTGTAGATACATTCTGCACCTTCCTTAGAGATATCACTGAAATATCCCATACGGCAGATGAGACGGAATATCAGTTCGGAAGTAGAAGATATTTTGGGATAGGACATTACTATCTTACAGAAATCTTCGGGATATAAATGATGATCGATCATTATTTTACGTGCCGGAGAAGCGGCCACAGCGTCTGCCATATCGTCAATACGCTTCAGTGCATTGAAATCGAGGCAACAGATGACGTCTGCTTCGGCGATCAATTTATCTGCAAAATCTTTGTAACGGTCATACAACAGGATATCCTTACTGCCCGGCATCCACCGCAGAAAATCGGGAAAAGCATTCGGCACAATTACGTTTACTGTTTTCTCTTGTGAATCTAAAAAATGATATAATCCCAGTGAAGAACCGATAGCATCGCCGTCAGGAGAAACATGAGATACAATTACTATTTTGTCAGCTCGTTCAAACCATTTGGTAAAATGGTCTATTTTGGCTTGTTCAATTACTTTCGTCAACATACTCTTATACTTTATCAAGGTGCAAATGTACGATAAATCTTTGTACTTAGAGCAAAAAGCGGACAGAACCTTCGTCGGATAGCGAGATAAACCGCAGACCGGATTGCTTGCATTCGCTTTCAAGGAGGTGTCTGCGGTATTCCGAGAGAGATGCGTCCAATATGACGTAAGAGAAAGAAAAGATTCGGGTGAGCTCTTCCAGATGTCCGTCATACCCTTTGCATAAGTAAAGATACTGAATATATAACGGAGAAACAGTGGTTTTGTTCCGCCAATGGTTATCATTTATTACACAAATATGACAGCCATGATAGGATATAATCTGCTGCTGACGGTTAAGTTCCATATACCGGCAATCGCCAGTTATTTCTTTGGGAGGCAGAAGGTGATGATGCTTCCAATAGTTAGCAGTCATGCGTTTCAGACGTTTTTCATTGGGGATAGTATCTACATAGTTTATCCAGGAACGTCCATCGCTCTCAATGCAATGTACTGCAGGGCAACCGCGCACGTTATAGAAGACCAGACTTGTCCGGGGACGATCTAGCCAATATAATGTTGCATGATAAGTCCCTAGTAATAAGATAGTAAAAAGACAAATCAATAAATTCCGGTATCGACGGTTCATGAAATAATAGGTTAACAAAGAGCCAACGATATAGATACCCAATATTTCTGACTGATAAAGCCAGATTCCATCTATAGAAGCGTAAGGAAGCTGTTCCACCCATCGGACGAAGAAATTAAGTCCTTCCAATAGTTTCTTAACACCTTCGGCCACTACGATCTGAAGCCACGAAAGAGGAGTCAGAAGAAGCATAATGACAGCAGCATACAGGATAATCGTAATGAAAGGAATAACAACCAAGTTCGTCAATAGAAAATGTACAGAAAACCGGGAGAAATAAAACATGACAAGCGGAGCTGTTCCTATTTGTGCAGCAACAGACACACTTATCAGTCCCCAAATATATTTTCCTATTCTACCTTTCACCGTAATCAGGTGATAGATTGGCTTTTGAATCAATAGGATGGAAGCAACAGCAAGGAAAGAGAGCTGGAAACCAACATCAAACAACCATGCCGGATTGCAGAATAACATCAACCATGCAGCTGCCGCCAATGTATTTAAAGATAGCGGTTGGCGACCAACCATATCTGCCATTGCTAAAATCGAAAACATACTGACCGAGCGTACTACCGAAGGAGAAAGTCCTGTGAAAAAGGCAAAAGCCCATAATAGGATAAGAAGAAGAACAGAACGTATAACTCTACCTATATTTCCTCTTCGGGCAATAGGTTTCAGTATGAAAAAGAGCAATGTATATAAAAGCCCGATATGCAAACCGGATAGAGCTAGAATATGACTTGCACCTGCCACCGAATAACTCTCACGAACCGAATCACTTAATTCCGTTTTGTCTCCTATGGTCAGTGCTGAAAGTACAGCCAGTTCATCGCCGGAAAACCCTAGTTTCTGATAAAGTGAAATCATCTTTCTTCGGCAAGAGCTGGCTATACTTTTGAGATCAAGGTTATTCATTCCGTCCTGTTTTGTCCATTTCCCGGATGCAACATATCCTGTTCCACTGATTCCTTTCCACATCAGGAAGCGGGCATAATCAAATTCATCAAAGTTCCGATTGTTGAGAGGGGGAGAAATACGGGCAGAAATCAGCAGTTCATCTCCACTTTTCAACCGGGTAACGACCGAATCTTGCTGTAGATAAAGAATTACAGCACGTTCTATCGGATATGTGCCGGCAGTATCACGACGTTCCTTTAATAATGTCTGGCAGAGGTAGGTATGTTCTTTCGCTTGAGGTGCATCCGTTATTAAAACCCGATACACTGTTTCTTCTTCCGGAAAAGAGTAGACAGCGTGTTGTAATTGCCAAGTTATTCCAAGCCATCCTCCTATAAAACAAAGGATAGAGACTGCTAATCCAAAGCACCATCGCAATGAATGGCGTTTCAGGAAATAAAGAACAAACAATAAAGCAATACAAAGTCCAAGGGCTAGAACACTCCAAAAAGGTTCCCATGAACGGTCAAAAAAATGATCTCCACAAAAAACGCCTGTTATCCAAGGGATAATCAGGCGTATATAGGGATATCGATGGATGTAAAAAGTACTCAACAGATGAGTTACAGTTCGTGCAACTGACGAATCATCGCCTCCGGATCGGGTGCCGCAAAGACAGCATTACCAGCCACTAACGCATCGGCTCCCGCCTCAACCAAGCGGGCACCTGTTTCCAGATTCACCCCACCGTCTACTTCAATGAGCGCTTTCGAACCTGTCCGTTCAATCAGGGCACGCAGCTCACGAACTTTTTCTACTGAATGTTCGATAAACTTCTGTCCGCCAAATCCTGGATTCACGCTCATGACAAGCACCATATATACATCCCGGATAATATCTTGTAAAAGAGCTACAGGAGTGGCCGGATTGATAGTTACAGCAGGCTGTATCCCGGCTTCTCTGATTTGTTGAATCACCCGATGCAGATGCGGGCAAGCTTCATAATGTACATTCATCGTATGAGCGCCCAACGCTTTTACCTCCGGAATAAACTTTTCCGGATTCACAATCATCAAATGCACATCCAACGGTTTCTTACTTAACTTCGCTACATATTTCAGTACCGGAAAGCCAAATGAAATGTTCGGAACAAATACTCCGTCCATAATATCAATATGTACCCACTCCGCTTCACTGCGGTTTACCATTTCAATATCCTTTGCCAAATATCCAAAATCGGCAGAAAGAATGGAAGGAGCGATAATCGGTTTCATAATTCTTTTATTTTAGGTTCTAGCCGTCTCTTATTCGGGACGCTTTATTCTATTTATAATCTAATGGCTTGCTCGTTTTAATCTGCTCATCCGATTAATTACTTCATCAGACAACCATCTTCCAGGTGATATCCACGAAGCAATTCATCTATTTTCAGACGTTTTTTACCGGGAAGCTGTAAAGAAAGAATAGATACAAATCCATCCGGTACAGCTACTTTCATGAATTTCTTTCCATCGGTCACAATTGTTCCTGTAGCTAATTGATGTGATTCATAAATCTTCTCGCTTTCAAATATCTTCACGACCACTGCTGCTCCTTCTTCAGAAGTAATCAGTTCACTCCAAGCAGCAGGATAAGGTGATAATCCACGGATAAAATCGTATATCTTCTTCACCGGCTGATTCCAGTCAATCCGACAGGTTTCTTTAAAGATCTTCGGAGCAGGACGAAGTTCACCGACAACCGCCATTTCTTCTTGAGGAATCGGTTTTACCGTTCCATTCAATATAGCGTCTACCGTTTCAAGAACCAGTTTTCCTCCCAGTACCATCAACTTATCATGTACCACTTCCACATTATCCGTATCTGCAATAGGTACACGTACTTGCTGAATGACTTCTCCGGTGTCTATCTCGTGTTTCAAAAAGAAAGTAGTAATTCCTGTTTCCGTATCACCATTGATAACCGCCCAATTAATGGGGGCAGCTCCACGGTATTGAGGAAGCAAAGAAGCATGAAGATTGAACGTACCCAGTCGTGGCATATTCCATACCACTTCCGGCAACATACGAAAAGCAACTACAATCTGCAAGTCCGCCTTCCATTCACGCAATGCTTCTACAAAAACCTCATCTTTTAACCTTTCCGGTTGAAGTAACGGTAAATTTTGTTCAAGCGCATATTGCTTTACAGGAGAATACTGGATCTTATGTCCGCGTCCGGCAGGCTTATCGGGCATTGTAATCACACCCACTACATTATAACCGCCTTCTACTAATTGACGCAGGGCCTCTACCGCAAAATCGGGAGTCCCCATATATACTATTCTTAAATCTTCTTTTTTCATAATCGTCTTATAATCTGCATAGCAACCTGTTATCTGCATAACCCCGGCTCCGGCATCTTGCCGATTGTCGGTTAGTCTTCAGAGAAATGTACCAATACTTGCCGGTATGAATTAAATATCTTCGATTTAGAAACAAATCCCTGATATCGCCCTTCTTCATCCACTACCGGAAGATTCCAGGCTTTCGTATCATCAAACGTCTGCATCACCTGCTCCATTCCATCCGTATCGAATATCTTGGCAGGAGCAGATGTCATTAATTTATTAACAGTAAAACGGTGATAAAGTTCTTGCCGGAACATGATGTTACGAATGTCGTCAAGAAGTACAATACCTAACAATTCACCTGTTTTTTTATCTGTCACCGGGAAGACATTTCGATGGGAAGCAGCAATTGCTTTCACTAATTCGCCCAAATCCATTTCCGGATGTACGACAACGAAATCTTTCTCCACCACATTCTCCATCTTCATCAACGTCAACACGGCTTTATCCTTATGGTGTGTAAGCAACTGTCCCTTCTTAGCTAAACGCATCGAATAGATACTATGAGGTTCGAAAGCTATAATGGTCAGATATGAACTTACAGATACAATCATCAACGGAAGAAATAAGTCATATCCCCCTGTCAATTCGGCGATCAGGAACACCCCTGTCAACGGAGCATGCATAACGCCACTCATCACTCCCGCCATCCCCATCAATGCAAAATTCTTTTCCGGCAAATAAGCGGAGAAAGCAAAGTCATTGCTAAAATGAGAAAAGACAAACCCGGCGATACATCCCAGATAAAGCGAAGGTGCAAAGATACCACCACAACCACCGCCACCATTCGTTGCACTGGAAGCAAAGACCTTCAGCAGAATAATCAGCATCAGATAAACCAGCAGCAAATTGCCATAGCCATAAAACATAGAATTGTTCATGACCGTATCCCACTCTGCCGCAGACGTTCCATTCAGCAAAAGATTAATGGTATCATATCCTTCACCATAAAGAGGCGGGAAAAGGAAGATCAATATACTCAACATCACACCACCGAAAGCCAGTTTCTTATAAGGGTTGTTGAGTTTACCAAAGACACCTTCCACCGAATTCATGGCACGCGTAAAGTACAATGAAATCAGTCCGCAAAAAATTCCCAGTAAAATAACGAAAGGAATACGTTCCAGTTCGAATGCCTGATCTAAATGAAACTTAAACATAGCCTCCGTACCGGTGATTATATATGAAACGGTTGCCGCTGTCACGGCAGAAATCAGCAGGGGAAGTAAAGAGGACATGGTCAAGTCGATCATCAAGACTTCCAATGTAAATACCAATCCCGCAATCGGAGCTTTAAAAATGCCGGCAATCGCACCTGCCGCGCCACAGCCGACGAGCAACATCAGCGTGCGGTGCTCCATCTTGAATACACTCCCTAAATTGGAACCGATTGCCGAACCTGTCAGTACAATCGGCGCCTCTGCTCCAACCGATCCACCAAACCCGATGGTGATCGCACTGGCAATGGTAGAGGACCAGATATTATGTCGCTTGATACGTCCCTGTCTACGGGAAATAGCATATAGAATTTTGGTGACTCCATGACTGATGTCATCCTTAACAATGTTACGAACAAACCAACCTGCAAGAAAAATCCCGACTACCGGATATACCAAATACAGGTAGTTAGCTTCCGTTGCATTAAAATTATCAGTTAGGAAATTCTGTATCTGATGGATAAAGAATTTCAATATTAATGCGGCAAACGCTGTGAAAATTCCGACCAGGAAACTTAATATCAGGATAAATTGCTTCTCCTTTATATTCGCTTCCCGCCATTTGATGCAACGCTGTAATAAACTAAGTTTTTCTCCCTTCATTTATTCGCGAATTATCTTTATCACTCCACCTTTTTCCAACTTAATAATACTTGAGGGTCTCGGCCGGCTCATATCGTCCTGGCGAAAGCCAACGATATAATCTACCGCCGATTTGATTTCATCACTGATTTCGCTAAAATTAGCCGCACCCGGCTGCCCGCTGACATTAGCCGAAGTAGAAACGATTGCTTTACGGAACTGCTGACAGAGTCGTCTGGAAAAATCTTCATTCGTCACCCGAATCCCTACACTACCATCCTCGGCCAGCAAATTCAATGCTAAGTTACGTGCTCCGGAATAAATAATCGTCAACGGCTTGTCGGCAACTTCAATCAAATCCCATGCAACATCAGGCACATCCTGTACATAAAAATCTACTTTAACCGGAGAGTCTACCAAGACCAGCATAGCCTTGCTGTCAGCGCGCTTCTTAATCTCATACACGCGGCGTACAGCCTCTTCATTAGTCGCATCACAGCCTATACCCCATACGGTATCGGTGGGATAAAGGATCACTCCTCCTTCATTCATCACCTGACAGGCTTTTTTAATATCTTCTATCATTTCTTGATTAATTTCCGTTAAGAACAAGATGCAAAAATAACACTTTTATTCCATTTAGTGAAATCTAGCCCGACGTTTTTAAATTCCCCTTTCAAATCAGCTATTCGCACACAAGACAAGAGTTTAACTATCGAACAATGATATAGGTTGATACCACAAGCCATACAAAAAGAAAGAACGATGTAATCCATTGTGAGAATCTACATCGTTCTATAAAAAACAGATCATTCAATAAGTCATACTAAATACTGTCAGTTTTTCCAACTGTTATCCAGGTTCGGATTTAAAATCACGTCTTCATAAGGATAAGGAACATACATCTTACTGTCATCCCAAGTTCCTGTGACTGCTACAGCTTCTTTCCTGAAAACATCGTGCGCCACCTCAATAGGCTCATTTAGCTTACGGGATTCAAAATGATCCTTATAACGGTACATTCTAAACATATCCCTGGCTCTGCTGGCGATTCCTCCCCAATAGTATCCCGCCATTTCCCAGCCATGTTCATCGTAAGCCGCTTCCGCCAGTTTATCAGGAGACATATCCGTCGTATATTTATCAGTCTCTTCACCATCTGCCCTGTTGCGTACCTCGTTTAGAACTTTGACCGCCTGATCATTGATCTCTCCCGCACGCCCTGTCGCTTCGGCATACCAGCAATATACTTGCGAAAGACGTAACAACTGGAATGTTTTCTCACCCGACGCATTGACTACGGTAGGATTTGTATAATCAAATTCTGTTCCACGCACCGCTCCTTCTGCAGTTTTCATAAAGACAGGGGCGACTACTTCACGAGAAGCAGGATCGGTATCATACCACCAATCATATAGTTTCCCGTCGCTAAGCATGATTTTAGGGAAATACGTAGCATCTTTACGAGGGCCTTCAGGAAAGTTCTTCCAAAATTTGATTTCCCCATTCGTATCTCCCCAACCGGCCTGTTTCATATCCTGAAGAAAATCAGTTAAAGGAGCGGCCTGCCCCATCGCATCCCTGTTATAGTAGATACCCAACAGCAGCTCCGTATTCTTATTATTGTACTCCCACGAATATACCTGACTATATTCCGGTAGCAGTTTATAATAATAAGTGCCATTATCTGCACCGTCTATCACTTCTTTGGCTTTAGCGGCAGCCAGTTTATAATATTCAACTCCTTTATTAAGCGGCCACCCCGCCATACACATATAAACATAAGCCATTGTTGCTTTCACAGCTCCTTCACTTACGGCAATATTCATTCCGTTTCTGGCATAAGGTTCTTTTGTATACATTGCAGGACAACCGGTTTCGGCTATTTTCAGGTCAGACAGGATCAGTTCGTACACTTCTTCCTCTGTCTTTAAGGGAGCATTATAATCTATTTCTTCTTTCAGCATAATGGGAACTCGTCCCCAAGTCGTCACCAGATAAAAATAAGAGTAGGCTCTCCAATAATGCGCCTGTGCAATAGCCACCTTAATATCCTCTTTCGACACCTCCGGCGTACGCTCCGCATTATTAATGATAAAATTAGCGGCCTTGATAACTTTGAAACGCTGTTCCCACATACTGGACAACCACGAGTTATTGTCTTTCACATCAAACTGATCATGCTCACGGAGAGGCTGCTTATTACTTGAAGGATGAGTGGAAATATCGTCTCCCACCAAGAAGTTCGTACCACAAAGGTTATTACTAGCCTGTGAACTTGCTATCACGGAATAGAGAGCCGTCAGTGAAGCATCCAAATCTTCCTTGTTGCTGAAATAGGTATCCGAAGGCAATTGTCCTTTCGGATCTTCTTCCAGGAAATCACTACACGAAGTCCAACACAAAGCTGCCAGAAGAGCAGGCAAAACTTTCATTATAAAGGTATATGTTATTTTCATACGGTTATTGTCTTAATAGGTGGTTTAAAATCTGATTTTAGCACCGAAAGTAATCGTCCGCGGAATCGGATAAGCACCGTAATCCAATCCGTCATAACTGGTATACACTTCGGGATCCATTCCTTTATAGCGGGTGATCGTAAAGAGATCCTGTGCGCTGACAGACAATTGTACACTTGCAAACTTTAATACACGGCGAGGAATACGGTACGAGAGACTGATATTCTTCAACTTAATAAAAGAAGCATCTTCAAGCCAAAAATCTGAATTGGCATAACTCTTGTTATCGGTGTTAGTGAGACTCGGATAAAGGGCGTCAGCTTTGTTAGCAACATGATCCCAGCCTTTGAAGTAGGCATCGCGCAAGGTAATAAAACGAGAGACTCCAGTCATGGATGCCGCCATAAAACGACTGATATTCAGCCGGTCATATCCTGTGGCAGCATTGAAAAAGACATTCAGCGTCCAGTTTTTCCAAGTAACAGTATTATTCCAACCTACTGTCCATTTGGGACTTGCCTGTCCTTTCACGACCAGATCATCGGAAGTCGGATTCGTTGTCAGACTACCATCTGCTTTCTGATAAAGATTGGCGCCTTTATCATCGAATCCTTTCCACTGATAAACATAGAAAGATCCCATAGGATAACCGGGCTTCATAATCTGCAGAGGACCTCCCAAATCGCTATAGTTAGCAGTGAGTACAAAGTCATCTCCTGCGAGGTCTGCTACTTCATTCTTCACATAAGAAGCATTCAGACTGGTTTCCCATGTCACAGCACCCTTCACAGGGAAAGTAGTGAGAGACATTTCGACTCCTGTATTGTTAAGTTTCCCCTGATTAACCCAATAGGTACCACCTCCGTTATATTTGGGTACTTGTTTCTGAAAGAGCAGATCTTTCGTTTGCTTCTTAAACCAGTCCACTGTTATATTAAAACCTCCGAGACTCAAGTCCAATCCCAAATCATATTGATAAGTCTTTTCCCACGTAATGTCAGGTGTAGCAAACTGATTCCCCCAATATCCCGTAGAAGAAGTGGAAGTTCCCCAACCGTAAGAGGCACCCGACAACATACCCAGCGTACTATAAGCAGCAATATCCTGGTTTCCTGTAACTCCGAAACTGGCACGTAACTTCAATTGGTCAAGTACATGCTGATTACTCATGAAAGATTCCTGTGCAATATCCCAAGCTATAGCTGCGGAAGGGAAATATCCCCATTTGTTGTCTCCCTGGAATTTAGAAGAACCGTCGGCTCTCAATGCGGCAGTAATGAAATAGCGTTTTTTATAATCGTAATTAGCGCGTACGATACCGGAAGCCAAAGAGAATTCCGTATAAGAATTGCTCGCATCTCTTATAGCGGCATTGCCGAGATTCCAGTACCCTACACTTTCATTGTTCAGATTAGAACCAGTTCCTTTCAGTTGCGAATCCCACGAGCGGCTTATCTCCCATACTGCCATAGCGGTGAAACTATGATTGCCAAACTGCTTTTGCCAGGTCAGGTTGTTTGTGTTTTGCCAATAATTGTGCAGCGCACTGGTATTACTCGCACTATTGATGGCACCCGGTGAATCCAGTTTCGACCTGAAAGAATAAGAAGGACTATTGTCATAATCGTAACCTCCCTGAACGGAAAGTGTCAGTCCTTTCATGATCTTAAACAGCAATGTAAGGTTCGCATTTAAATTATAGCTATAGCTGTCACTATTGTTCACTACTATTTCACCATAAGGGTTGGAACCGACCATGTTATATGGGTCTGTATTATACACACCGGTTTCGGGGTCTTTCAGTTCCATAGTAGGCGAAAAGTTAGTGACGTGCAACCAGTTCGCCCCACCTTCATTGTGTTTATGAAGACTGGATGCATTCAATTTTGCAGAGATTGTCAACCAAGGTTTCACTTCCGAGTCAATGTTCGCCCGAATACCATAGCGTTTATAATCGGACATGATTGTGACTGCTTCCTGATCAAGAACATTCCCGGAAATAAGGTATTTCACTTTTTCGTTTCCTCCGGATATGGCGAGCCGATAATCCTGGGTGATACCTGTACGAGTCAGAAGATCAGTCCAGTTGATTCCTTTCGTTCCATTTTTATAAGCCTCAAGGTCTTCGGCAGAGATAGTGGACGATCCGCGAATATCATTCAGTGCAGTTGCATATTCATAGGCGTTCAGCAGGTCATACTGTTTTCTGACAGTCGAAAGCCCGACCGATGCATCGAATGTTACCTGTGCTTTTCCCTCACTACCCTGTTTGGTGGTTATCAGAATAACGCCATTCGAACCGCGGGAACCGTAAATGGCAGTGGAGGAAGCGTCTTTCAATATTTCCATCGACTGGATATCAGAAGGGTTGATACCGTCCAAGCCACTGGAAGAAATGATACCATCAATCACATATAAAGGATCGCTGCTTTTATTAATAGAAGTAGTTCCACGAACGCGCACCTTCATACTTGCTCCGGGCATACCACTCGTAGCAGTGACTTCTACACCGGGAGTACGACCCTGGAGTATATTTTCAACCCGTTGTACTGGTTGATTTTTGTATTGTCTGTTGGACACACCGGACACAGAACCAGTCAGGTCACTCTTCTTGACAGTTCCGTATCCTACCACTACCACTTCATCCAATAACTGATTGTCTTCTTTCAACACAACACGAAGAAGAGATCTCTTTCTGACTTTCACTTCCTGCGTATGATAGCCGATGTAAGAGATCACTAAAATCGCTCCTTCCGGAGCTTCGAGAGTAAACCTACCATCCATATCACTGGTAGTTCCGGTATCTTCACCTTTGATAATGACGGAAGCACCAATGATTGTCTCTCCCTGTTCGTCGTTAATCACTCCTTTGATTGTCTTTCCAGCATCCCCGTCGGTAGTAGTATCACTGTTTGTCGTAACTTCATTGTTATTTTCCGGGGCTTCCTGTGTTTCTGTCTTCTGTTTTTCAAGAGGAGGAGCCACCTGCGCCAATAATCCGAAAGGCAGAAACAGCATTAAAAGAATGCATAATAGCCATTTGTTTTTCATTATTACTTCCATTATTGTTCTAAAATTAGAATAGTTATTAGGATAGATTACCATCAATATTGGGCAATTTATGTGCCAAAAGCATAACAAAAGACTGATACAACAAGAGTTAGCAAGTTTAACCAAAGAGAACATATCACTCATTTTCAAATACATAAATAATTTGCAATAAAGAAAAAAGCACTAATAGCTAGATTAAGTTTCAAGTACGATCCTGTGCAAAAATTCCACAGAAATGTGGACATATTCCACAAGATAATAAGTTAAGAATAATCCGTATTTAAAAGTTTCTTTCCATCCTTCTGATTGTTTCCACACATCAGAAGTCAGAATAAACGTTCCAAAACTCCAGTTTAAACGATTATTAACTAATTTCTCCCCCGTCTCCGAGAGCAGAATCATCAGAAATATCTATCTTTGCCCCAATTTCAAGTAAGAAAGCAAAAGTGCCATTTTTGTGTCGAATTTAAAACGTTTAAGAGAAAACAATGGAAGAAATCGTATTTCATCACACATTACCTATCCAATTGCGATTCAATGATGTAGACAAATTTGGTCACGTCAACAACACAGTTTACTTCTCCTTTTACGACTTGGGAAAGACTGAATACTTCGGTTCGGTATGTCCGGGAGTAGATTGGGAAAAGATTGGCATTGTCGTTGTTCATATCGAAGCGAATTTCGTTAAGCAAATTTTCGCATCGGACCACATCGCTGTACAAACAGCCGTCTCTAAGATAGGTACCAAAAGCTTTCATCTGGTTCAACAAGTCATTGACACGAAAACCAATGAGGTGAAATGTGTTTGTAAATCCATCATGGTTACTTTCGATCTTGAAAGACATGAGTCCATGCCACTGACCAAGGAATGGATAGAAGCGATCTGCAAGTATGAAGGACGGGATTTGCAAAAAGCATAGATTGATTTTTCTCCCCACCGATGAAGACACCCTCCGGCACCGATGAAGGCATCGAGCGGCACCGGGGAACAAATCTCCCACGAATAAGAAACAAAACAAGCAAAACCAATTCCCCAAAAAAAGTTTTATCCTGATTCATGTCCGCTATATAACAGAAATTGCCTATTTTTGCACCTTATTATTAAGGCATAAAATATCTAGTACAGAAAATGATAGCTGACAAAAGTATAAATTTAGATACCCTTTATAAAGTATTGTTTGATAATGAAAAGCTGGAACTCTCTGAAGAATGTATTCGAAAAGTAGAGGAAAGCTTCGATTTTCTGCAATCCTTTTCCAGCGATAAGATTATTTATGGTATCAATACGGGGTTCGGCCCAATGGCACAATACAGAATAGAAGATCAGTCATTGATCGACCTTCAGTATAATATCATCCGAAGTCATTCCACCGGTGCCGGCAAACCGCTTCCCGAACTTTATGTAAAAGCAGCTATGATTGCCCGTTTGTACACTTTTCTACAAGGGAAGTCAGGAGTGCATCTGGAACTGGTTTCTCTCCTCTGTGAATTTATCAACCGTGGAATTTATCCGTTCATACCCGAACACGGAAGTGTAGGTGCCAGCGGCGATCTCGTACAACTGGCCCATATCGCCCTGACATTAATAGGGGAAGGGGAAGTTTTTTATCAGGGTAAATTGTGTAACGCAGCTACGGTGCTTCAGGAAAACGGCCTGAAACCTTTTTCGATGCGTATTCGTGAAGGTTTATCCGTTACAAACGGTACTTCTGTAATGACAGGTATCGGTATTGTCAATCTGATTTATGCAAAAAAACTACTCCGTTGGTCGGTGGCTGCCTCTGTAATGATGAATGAGATTGCCGCCTCTTATGATGATTTTATGGCACAGGCATTAAACGAGGCCAAGCATCATAAAGGTCAACAAGAGATAGCTGCTATGATGAGAGAATGGGTGGCAGGCAGTAAATGCGTGCTTCAAAGAGAGAACGAGCTATACAACCAGGTGCATAAAGAGAAAATCTTCGAACACAAAGTACAGCCCTATTATTCCTTGCGATGTGTTCCGCAAATACTCGGTCCTATTTACGATGAACTGAAGAATGCGGAAGAAGTATTAATAAACGAAATAAATTCCGCCTGTGACAATCCGATTGTCGATCCGGATACACAAAATATTTATCATGGCGGCAACTTCCACGGAGATTACATTTCTTTCGAAATGGACAAGTTGAAAATTGCCGTGACCAAGCTGACTATGCTTTGCGAAAGACAGATTAACTATCTGTTCCACGACCGTATCAATGGCATCCTGCCTCCGTTTGTAAATTTGGGAGTGCTTGGATTGAACTATGGTTTACAGGCTTCACAATTCACTGCAACCTCCACCACAGCGGAATGTCAGACATTATCAAATCCGATGTATGTACACAGTATCCCCAACAACAATGATAATCAGGATATTGTCAGCATGGGAACCAACTCGGCTCTATTAGCAAAAACAGTCATTGAGAATTCTTATCAGGTGATGGCTATCCAGTTCATGGGAATGGCACAAGCTATCGACTACCTGAAAATACAGGATCGCCTAAGCCCCAAAAGCCGGCAGGTTTATGAAGAAATACGCAGTTTCTTCCCAGTATTTACCAATGACACACCTAAATATAAAGAGATAGAAATGATGATAGACTATCTCAAAAAAGAAGATAAATAAAATGAAATATGCATTAGTAACCGGAGGAAGCCGAGGTATCGGCCGTGCTGTCAGTTGTAAACTGGCGGAAATGGGCTACTTTATACTGATAAATTATCAGAATAACGACGCAGAAGCGGAGAAAACGTTGCAGTTAGTACAAGAAAAAGGAAGTAATGGCGAGTTGATGAAGTTCGATGTGACCGACCCTGCCGCTATCACCCTTGCTTTGGGCAACTGGGCTTCCCAACACCCCGACGAATATATCGAGGTACTGATAAACAATGCAGGTATCCGTAAAGACAACCTGATGCTCTGGATGACAGGAGAAGAATGGAGCAAAGTGCTCGATATCAGCCTGAACGGATTCTTCAACGTGACACAGCCTTTATTGAAGAATATGCTGGTCAAACGTTATGGACGTATCGTAAATATCGTGTCATTGTCGGGCATTCAGGGAATGCCCGGACAAGCCAATTACTCCGCAGCCAAGGGTGGCGTAATAGCCGCTACCAAAGCACTGGCACAGGAAGTTGCCAAAAAGAAAGTAACAGTCAATGCAGTAGCTCCGGGATTCATCCGTACGGATATGACGGAAGGAATTGATGAGAACGAATGGAAGAAGCATATTCCTGCGGGACGTTTCGGCACTCCGGAAGAGGTTGCCGACCTGGTCGGTTTCCTGGCATCTCCAGTCTCATCCTATATCACAGGAGAAGTGATTTCCATCAACGGAGGACTATATACTTAAAATAAAAGCATAGAATAGACAAAATAATGAAAAGAGTTGTTATCACGGGAATGGGGATTTACTCTTGCATCGGCAAGAATCTGGATGAAGTAAAAGACTCACTATATCATGGGAAATCGGGAATTGGCATAGACCCGGTACGGAAAGAATTGGGCTATTTTTCTGCATTAACGGGGATATTGGAACGTCCCGACTTGAAGAAGTTGTTGGACCGCCGTAAACGTCTCTGTCTACCGGAGCAGGGAGAATATGCTTATCTCGCTACATTAGAAGCTTTCCGTAATGCAGGGATTGACGAGAATTTTCTCGAATCCAACGAAGTGGGTATCTTGTATGGCAATGATAGTAGCGCCGCTCCTGTTATTAACGCAGTGGACATCATTCGTGAAAAGAAAAACACTGCACTAGTGGGTTCCGGTTCTATTTTCCAGTCGATGAATTCCACCGTGACAATGAACCTATCGGTTATTTTCAAACTTAGAGGGGTCAACTTCACTATTGCCGGAGCCTGTGCAAGCGGTTCTCACGCTATTGGTATGGGTTACCTGCTTATAAAATCGGGATTACAGGATTGTATTCTTTGCGGTGGCGCACAAGAAGTCAATCCTTATGCAGTAGGAAGTTTCGACGGACTAAGCGCATTTTCCACCCAGGAAGCAGCCCCCGAGAAAGCCTCGAAACCTTTTGATAAACGACGTGACGGACTGATTCCGAGTGGAGGAGCCGCCAGTCTGGTATTAGAGAGTTATGAATCGGCTGTAAAAAGGGGAGCTCCCATTCTGGCCGAAGTCATCGGTTACGGTTTTTCATCCAATGGAGATCACATCTCCGTGCCTAATGTGGACGGTCCGAAACGTTCTCTTCAAATGGCCATCAAAGATGCAGGGATTGCACTCGAACAGATCAGTTATATCAATGCACACGCCACCTCAACTCCGGTAGGTGACTTGAACGAAGCGAAAGCCATTGCGGAAGTATTTGAAGGGCATCACCCGTATGTGACCTCCACAAAGTCTATGACAGGACATGAAATGTGGATGGCCGGTGCCAGTGAAGTGATCTATTCCACCCTCATGATGAACAACGGTTTCATCGCTCCCAACCTCAATTTCGAGGAACCGGACGAGGCCTCTGCACAATTAAATATACCTACCCAACGGGTAAACCTGGAATTTGATACGTTCCTTTCCAACTCATTCGGATTCGGAGGAACCAATTCCACGCTAATCATACGTAAAATCAATCCATAATTTACTAAAGAAAACAGATATATGACAAATGAAGAAATCATCGAGAAGATAAGAACCACTCTGGCAGAAGAGTTTGAAGTAGACATCGACGTCATCCAGCCGGATGCACCGTTAATGGAAACTCTTGAACTGGACAGCCTGGACTTGGTCGATATGGTGGTACTGGTAGAAAAGAACTTCGGCTTCAACGTAACCGGACAAGATTTTGCGGGTATCAAAACCTTCCAGGACTTCTACGATCTCGTTATCACCCGTATGCAGGAAGCCAAGTAAATATGTCGACGTGGAAAGGCAAAACCCGGGGAGGAACATTCGGATACTTATTCTTTATTTACCTGATTAAGTATCTGGGCATTACTGCCGCTTATATATTTCTAAGTCTGGTAGTATTGTACTTCGTACCGTTTGCTCCGAAAGCCACTAAAAGCACCTGGTTTTATGCCCGCCACATCCTGAAATACAACCGAATACGCTCTTTGGTTATGTTGCTGCGCAACTATTACCGATTAGGGCAAATCCTGATTGACAAGGTAGCCATTGGCAACGGAAAAGTCAGTCAATATCGGTTCGAATTCGAACAGTATCCGGAGTTTCTGCAATTACTGAACAGTGAACAGGGAGTGATTATGATTGGCGCCCATGTGGGAAACTGGGAAATAGGCGTTCCTTTCTTCGACGATTATGGAAAGAAAATCAATATCGTGATGTATGATGCCGAACATCGTAGAATCAAAGAGATATTGGAGAAAAATGGTCAGGATAAGGATTTTAAGATTATCCCCGTCAACGAAGATAACCTGACACACGTTTTCCGTATTACCGAGGCGTTAAACAAGAAAGAGTATGTATGCTTCCAGGGCGACCGTTATCTGAATAAAGAGAAACTGCTGACAGGAACACTCCTGGGACAGAAAGCTCCTTTCCCTGCCGGTCCTTTCTTGCTTGGTTCGCGAATGAAAGTTCCGGTGGTATTCTACTTTGCCATGAGAGAGCCGGGCAGAACCTACCGTTTTCATTTTATAAGGACGGAACCAGTCATACGAACCAAAGAAAAGAAAGCAGAGATCGCTCTGCTCGAACAATATACGGCCGCTTTGGACCAAATACTGAAACGCCATCCGGAACAATGGTTCAACTATTACTCATTCTGGAAAACCACGAGTGACGGTTCGCCCTCCAAAGGATTGAAATAAAGATATAACAAAATAAAGATGCAACAGAATCAATATGATAAGGAACCGTTGACCGCGGTAGAGGCACAACGCTTGGCACAAGAAATAGCTTTCGGGCCCATCGTGTTTCAGGTATCACGCCTTATGCTCAAATTCGGTATTTTCCAGTTACTAGCCGACGAACGTGCAGGCATGACACAAGAAGAAATCAGCAAGGCTTGTGGCCTGTCTTCTTATGCAACACAAGTTTTGCTGGAAGCCTCATTAACGATCGGTACCGTATTGCGGCACGAAAACCTTTACCGCCTTGCCAAAGCCGGATGGTTCCTGCTCAACGACAGGATGGTACGTGTCAATATGGATTTCAACCACGATGTCAACTATCTGGGAATGTTCCATCTCGAAGAGGCTCTCACCAACGGACGTCCCGGAGGGCTGAAAGTATTCGGCGAATGGAGCACTATCTATGAAGGGCTGTCAAGCTTGCCCTCACAGGTACAAAAGAGCTGGTTCGGTTTCGATCATTATTACTCGGATTGCTCGTTTGACGAAGCTTTGGCAATTGTTTTCGCCCGTCATCCCAAGACTTTACTGGATGTGGGAGGTAATACCGGTCGATGGGCGACCAAATGCGTAAGCTATGACGATGCAGTGGAAGTAACTATTATGGACCTTCCGCAACAATTGGAGATGATGCGTCAACAAACTAAAGACCTACCCGGAGCAATGCGTATTCACGGGTATGGCGCCAATCTGCTCGATCCCGAAGTACCTTTCCCGACAGGGTTCGATGCTATCTGGATGAGCCAGTTCCTTGATTGTTTCTCGGAAGAAGAAGTAACCAGCATACTGACCCGTGCAGCCCGTTCTATGAGTGGGGAGAGTCGCCTCTACATCATGGAAACTTTCTGGAACCGGCAAAAGTTTGACACAGCCGCTTATTGCCTGACACAAATCAGTCTTTATTTCACAGCCATGGCAAATGGTAACAGCAAAATGTATCATTCGGATGATATGGAACGGTGCATCAAAGCAGCGGGATTGGAAGTTGAAAAGATAGATGACCATTTAGGAATGGGACACAGCATTGTACAATGCAGATTGAAATGAACAACAGGGAAGTTATCATACAAGGAGAAGGAATGCTCAATTTGATTCCACAGCGTCCGCCCATCGTGATGGTGGACAGTTTCTTTGGTATCGAAGAGAATCATTCCTATTCCGGACTGACTGTTACTGCTGATAATATTTTCTGCGAAACCGGAAAACTGCAAGAGGCAGGAATTATCGAACACATCGCTCAATCGGCAGCGGCACGTATCGGATTTCTTTATACCCGGCAGGGTGAAAAAGTACCGTTAGGGTTTATCGGCTCGGTAGACAAACTTAAAATCTACGATTTGCCAAAGAACGGGATGAAACTATTTACGGAGATTACCGTTGTACAGGAGGTATTCGACATTACATTGATTTCTGCACAAGTGAAAGTGGAAGACAAGCTGATAGCTGAATGCAGGATGAAAATATTTATAAAAAAAGAATGAAACGGAAAACGAATCAACAGGTTGCAGCTTTGACTAACCGGACTACCTTCAGAGTGCGGTTCAGCGAAATAGACTCCATGCAGATTGTATGGCATGGTGAGTATGTGCGCTATTTTGAAGATGGAAGAGAAGCTTTTGGCAAACAGTATGGTTTGGATTATATGAGTATTTACCGGGAGGGATACATGGTTCCTATCGTGGATTTAACCTGTCAGTTCAAACAATCACTATCTTTTGGTGAAGAAGCGATTGTCGAGACGCGCTATATTGCCTGTGAGGCAGCCAAGATAAAATTTGAATACGTTATCTACCGGGCTACCGACCAGAGTATAGTAGCTACCGGAAGCACCATACAAGTGTTCCTGAACCTGAATAAAGAATTGGAGCTTATGAACCCTCCGTTTTATCTGGAATGGAAAAAGAAATGGAATATCCTTTAAATATATACATCACAGCCCATACGCTGATTAGTTCGTTAGGTTTCGGCATCCCGGAAAACCTGGAGGCCATCCATAACTACCGAAGCGGAATCCGTATGCAAGAAGCCGGCCTAATTTCCGATCATCCCCTATTGGCGGGAATGATTGATTCTGTGGAATTGGAAAAACGGGCGAAGCTGATGCAGATTACGGATTATACCCGAATGGAGCAATTATTCATACTGGCTATCCAAGAGGTTATTTCTCAATCGGGAGCCGACTTGCAGGAGCCGGATTGTACCTTGTTATTATCTACCACTAAAGGAAATATAGATTTATTGAGTGAATTACCTGCTGACAGTCCGGTTTTTCTTTGGAAAATGGCGGAACGAATCGGAGATTTCTTTGGAGCGACAAATCAGGTAGAGGTCATCTCCAATGCCTGTATATCAGGAGTCTCGGCACTAATCGTCGCTAAGAGATGGATAGAATCAGGACGTTACAAACGAGTGATTGTGGCAGGTGGGGATATTCTTTCTCATTTCATTACCAGCGGCTTTCTATCGTTTCGATCTGTCAGCGCACACCTTTGCCGACCATACGATATACAACGGGATGGATTAAGTCTGGGCGAAGCCTGTGGAGCTGTTCTTTTAGAAACTCAAGGAAATGCGAATCATATTATTCTCTCCGGAGGAGCAATCAGCAATGACGCCAACCATATATCCGGTCCTTCCCGAACAGGGGACGGTTTAGCTCTAGCCATTAATCAGGCAATGGAAGAAGCCGGAGCACTCCCCGAAGACATTAGCTTTATCAATGCACACGGAACAGCTACGATTTACAATGATGAAATGGAATCCAAAGCCATACATCTGGCGGGATTAGCTACAGTTCCGGTGAATAGCCTTAAGCCCTATTTCGGTCATACATTAGGAGCTTCGGGCATTATCGAAACCATACTTTGCATAGAGCAACTAAAAGAAGGAAGATACTACGGAACTTTAGGGTATGAAACACTCGGTGTTCCCATGCCTATCACTGTCTATGCCACTCATCAGCCGATACCGATGAAATGCTGCATCAAAACTGCTTCCGGTTTCGGAGGCTGTAATGCCGCACTGGTATTATCCCTCCCCGATGCTCACCTGAAACAGAAAGCAAACTCGCAGGCAACTGACAAAGCGAGTACTCCGTCAGTTTGCAAAGCAGTCGTGGAATCGGGCAACATGGTCACAATCAGACCGGGAGCAGTAGAAAGTAAAGGAACAACTGTATTCAGCTCTTCGGAAACAGACTTTGCACCATTCATCCGGGAAGCATACAAGCATCTGGGAGAAAACAATATGAAGTTCTATAAGATGGACAACCTCTGTAAGCTGGGATATGTAGCTGCCGAATATTTACTGAAAGATACAAACTACCGTCCGGAAGAGATTGGAATCATTCTTGCCAATGCTTCTTCCTCTCTGGATACGGACTGTAAACATCAGGCAATCATCAGTAAAGAAGGGGACAAAGCAGCCAGTCCTGCCGTGTTTGTCTACACTCTCCCCAATGTAGTATTGGGAGAAATCTGTATCCGGCACAAGATTCAGGGAGAGAATACATTCTTTGTCCGTCGGCAATCAGATGCTGCCTCATTAGAGGATTATGCAAGGATTGTGATGGCAAAAGGCAAGTTACGCACCTGTATCATAGGCTGGTGCGAACTACTGGACGGACATTATCAAGCAGAATTTAAACAACTTAATAATATATCAACGATTTATGGATAATTTAGATCAAACCAAAAGAGAACTGATGGACGAAGTGAAAGGGAAACTAATCGAAGAGTTGAACCTTGAAGAAATCACTCCGGAAGATATTGACAATGAAGCCCCTCTGTTTGGCGACGAAGGTCTTGGCCTTGACTCCATTGACGCACTCGAAATCATCCTGATTCTGGAACGCGAATACGGTATAAAGATAGAGAACCCCAGTGAAGGAAAACAAATCTTCTACTCGGTACGTACACTGGCAGACTACATCATTGCTAATCGCAAAGCTTAACCGATGAAGATATACGTCACCGGATTGGGAGTTGTTTCGGGCATCGGTATCGGAGTTTCCGAAAATATAGAAGCGTTGAGACAAAGAAAGCATGGCATCGGAAAAATAACTCTTTTTCCGACGGCTCTCGATGTGCCCGTATCCGAAGTGAAACGTAGCAATGAGGAACTAAAGAAACTGATCTCTTTACCTCCGCAACGCACTGTATCACGTACAGCCTTGTTGGGAATGATAGCAGCCGAAGAAGCAATGAAAGATGCGGGACTCACACCACCATTACGTATCGGTTTTATTTCCGCCACTTCCGTTGGCGGCATGGATTTGAGTGAGCACTTCTATGAATCTTTCAAGAAAAACCCGGGACAGGGACGATTACGGGAAGTAATTTCACACGACTGCGGAGCCAGTACAGAATTGATTGCTTCGTATTTGGGTATCAATGATTTTATAACCACCATCAGTACAGCCTGCTCATCAGCAGCCAATGCCATCATGCTGGGAGCAAGAATGATTAAACACGGGCTACTGGATGCCGCTATCGTGGGAGGTACGGATGCACTTTGCCGGTTTACGCTCAATGGATTCAACTCCCTGATGATTTTGGACAAAACACATTGCCGTCCTTTTGACCGCTCACGTACCGGATTAAATCTGGGAGAAGGTGCCGGTTACTTAGTGCTTCAATCGGAAAGTTCACTCCAAAGAACTCCTTATTGCGAACTTAGCGGTTACGCCAATACGAATGAGGCTTATCATCAAACAGGAAGTTCTCCTGAAGGGGACGGTGCCTTTCTGTCAATGAGTGAAGCTATCGCCTCCAATGGCATTTCTCCCAAAGAAATCGATTATATCAATGTACATGGAACAGGTACTCCCGGCAATGATGCGTCAGAAGGCATGGCGCTCCGAAGAATCTTTGGAGAACACGTTCCGCCATTTAGTTCGGTAAAAGCTTTTATCGGACATACCTTAGGAGCTTCCGAAGGAATTGAAGCTGTTTACTCCGTTCTTTCAATAGATAAAGGGCTGATTTATCCCAACCTGAACTTTACGGATGCGATGCCGGAAACAGGACTGATACCGGAAACCTCTTTTCAAGAAAGAATCCCCATCCGACATGTGTTATCCAACTCTTTCGGTTTCGGAGGAAATGATTCATCGCTCCTCTTTTCTGCAACGAATTTTCCAGCATAAACGCACCTTTAAGTATTTAAGCCTATGCAGCCAGTTTATATTCAACGCATCGCTTCCATTCATCCGCCAAAGGATCATTCACCAGGAAATAATCGCCCTTATCTTCAGGCTTGCGAACCCGATTATAAGGATATTATCACCAATGCGACCTTGCGCAGACGCATGAGCCGTATCGTAAAAATGGGGGTGGCTTGCGGATTGGAATGTATGGGTGAACTATCTCCTGAAAAGATACAAGGAATCATCACAGCAACAGGATTGGGCTGCTTGACAGATACGGAAAAATTCCTGAACAACCTATTGGATAATGAAGAGCGGATGCTGAATCCTACTCCTTTTATCCAGTCGACATTCAATACAATCGGTGCACAAATAGCTCTGATTCATCAAATACATGCCTACAACATGACTTATGTCCACCGTGGACTTAGTTTTGAAAGTGCTTTATTGGACGCTATGATGAAAATAGAAGAAGGAAGCGAGAATATACTTGTGGGAGCCATCGATGAAATGACAGAAACCTGTTACACGATTCAGCAACGGCTGGGAATGCTGAAAGGGATAGCAGCCGGAGAAGGTGCTCAATTCTTTCTGTTAAGTCGGGAAGCCGGAGAGCATCCGTTGGCTGAAATACAGGGAATCGAAACTTTCATCAGGAAACAGACTACAGAAGAAATCAGCTCCCGAATCATCCGTTTTTTGCAACGAAATGGTTTAGAATGTCAGGATATTCAGTGGTTGATTACCGGGAAAAACAAGAAGCCACACAATCAAGATGACTCTCACGAGCAAACTGTCGACAATGGCAACTCTATTTATGAAGAGCTTGAAACAAACCTTTTCCCGGAAAGTGTTCATCTTAGTTTTAAGAATGAATGTGGTGAATATCCTACCGCAACATCGTATGCGGTATGGAAAGCAGTGAACGAATCGGTCAACTGCACTACCTCGACCCATATATTGATTTACAATCATCACCACTCCATCAATCATTCATTGATTCTAATCCGGAAAAGCGTATGATAATCGTTTGCCTCCTTCTTTGCTTGCTCTTGCTCCTGTCTTTTCTCGTTTATGCCTCTTATAGCATTCAATCGGGAATTTACCTCCGGTCATTTTGCAAAAAGCATACTGCGGAAAAGATTGTCGCCCTGACTTTTGATGACGGCCCCGACTCCCTACAGACTCCCAAAGTTCTTCAGGTACTAAAAGAATATCAGGTAACCGCCTGTTTCTTCTGTATCGGTCATAAGGTAAAAGGGAATGAAGCAATCTTGCAAAAAATGGTGGCAGAAGGTCATCTGATTGGAAATCATTCGCATACCCATTCCGGTTTATTCCCGCTATACGGGCTCTCCAAGATGAAAAAAGACTTGCAAACTTGTCAGTGTGAACTAGAACGAGTAACTTCGCAGCCGGTTAGTTTGTTTCGTCCGCCGTTCGGTGTCACTAATCCAACGATTGCGAAAGCCGTTCGACAGTTAGGATATACCCCTATAGGATGGAGCATCCGTACACTGGATACACAACAAGCACCGGATAAAGTCCTTGCCAGGATTCGGAAACGTCTTGAACCGGGAGCCATTATTCTGTTGCACGACCGGATGCCGGACAGCGACCAGCTAGTGAAACAAATCTTGGATTTGCTGAAAGAACAAGGATATACCGTTGTCCGTCCGGACAAACTATTGGCATAAAATAAAAAAAGGTATGAGAACTTTATTAATATATTTATCGCTTTTCTTCTTGTCAATAGCCTCTACCCATGCCCAGGGCATGAAAAAGATGGCGCAAAAGACAGAGTTTGAAAGCCGCCTGGCAAAGGAGGCGCAAACCGTAGAGTCCATCGAAAGCGATTTCACCCAAGTGAAATATCTCGATGTATTCGATGAGAAGGTTACTTCCAAAGGGAAGTTCTACTACCAGAAGACCCATAAAATCTGCATGGAATATTTCCGCCCGATGGATTATCTCATCGTGATAAATGGCAGTAAGCTCAAAATCGTTTCGGATGGCAAGAAAAGCATCATGAATCTTAGTTCGAACAAAATGATGGCACAGATGCAGGATATGCTGACCGCGTGTATGATAGGCGACCTGTCTAAAATGTCGTCCAACTACCTGCTGGAGTATTTTGAAGACGCACGATACTATCTGGTTAAAATAAAACCGACCAACAAAGCGGTACAAGCCTATATTGCCGGTATAGAAATCTATCTGGACAAGAAAGATATGTCGGTACACAAACTCCGTCTGTCCGAAACAGCCACAAACTATACAGAATACGAATTCTATAATAAAAAGTTCAACTCCCTGAAGAATGAGACGAAGTTTGCGATTCGTTAGTCTGATGGTTCTGCTGTTCTTATGGATACAGATCCAGACTTCCTGCTCTCCACGGATGAGCGGGGAAGGAAGTACTGTGCTCCCCGCTATCGAACTAACACAAGGAGAAAGCTCGCAAAAATACAATATCCAACTGGATTTCATGAAACATCACATGAGCGGTATGCTAATAGTACGCCGTATGCCTGATAACGAAATCCGGATCGTAGCGTCTACTTACTTCGGACTAAGCCTTTTCGATTTTTCTCTACGCAACGATCAGTTTACTGTCAACAGTTGCATTGAACCCATGAAAAAGGAAAAGGTGCTGAAACTTCTGGAGATGGATTTCAGACGTCTGTTCTTAAGTGGGAAAGATATTCGTGTGAAAACGACTAAAGACAGTGCTACTGAAAAAAGAACCAGTGGAAAAGGCTTTGGAAAGTCAGTGGTCTACATCATTGGCAATACTCCGGGCGATCCCGCACAAATAAAAATCAAACATCCGTGGATTCGGTTAACGATCCGTCTGGACAAACTGTCCAATCTGGATAAACTATCTAAAGAATTTTAAGATATGCTACTTGATAATTTCTATACCATCCTTTCCTCCGAATCATCGGACTCAACTGCTTGGATTATCCAAATAGAGTTGAATCCCGGGCATCCTGTTTATCAGGGACATTTTCCCGAACATCCGGTAGTTCCCGGAGTTTGTCTGCTACAACTTATCAAGGAATGTGTAGAAGACATTCGTCAGCAAAAACTGCAAGTAGCGCAGGTGTCTTCCTGCAAATTTCTTTCGGCTATTAATCCTATAGTAACACCGTACATATCGGTTGCGCTGACTTTTAAAGAGACAGGAGAAGGTATACTTCAGTTGCAGGCAGAGGGTACTGTAAAAGAGGGAATTGTAAAGGAGAACATCGTGAAGGAAAATAGTGTAAAGGAATACACTATAGAGGAGAATAGTGTAGAAGAAAATACCGTAAAGAGCGAATGTTTCATCAAACTAAAAGCTGCACTTACCCCGACAGTATGAAGGAACAAATAAGTACAGCCTATTGGCACGAGAAGTTGAAACAATTAGGGATCATCGTTATCATCCCAAGTTACAACAATGGAAAGACACTGGCGGACGTCATAGAAAGTGTACGTTTCTACGCCCCCGATATCCTTGTTGTCAACGACGGTTCTACAGATGAAACTGCCGAAATACTTAGCCGGGAATCTAACTTACATATCATCACCCACCCTGCCAATCAAGGAAAAGGAGTAGCTTTGAGACATGGACTATCCTTTGCCAAAAAGCTAGAATTTCGGTATGCAATCACCATTGATTCTGACGGACAGCATTTCGCTTCGGATATTCCCGCATTGATCGAAGCCATAGAAAAAGAACCGGACACATTATTGGTAGGTGCCCGTAACCTCGCCTCGGACAATATGCCGGGAAAGAATACATTTGCCAATAAGTTTTCCAACTTCTGGTTTACCCTCGAAACAGGTATCAAACTGCAAGATACTCAATCCGGCTACCGCCTGTACCCCATCCAACGAATGAATGTGGACAAGTGGTATTACACCGCCAAATACGAATTTGAGTTGGAAGCACTTGTCTTTGCTGCCTGGGGAGGCATTACCGTTAAAAACATTCCGGTACATGTTTATTATCCGCCACAGGAAGAACGGGTTTCTCATTTCCGACCGTTTCGCGATTTCACCCGTATCAGTATCCTGAACACAGTACTGGTGCTCGTCACTTTCCTTTGGATCATCCCCCGAAACTTCTTCCGTAAACTGACTTGGAAGAACTGCAAGCAGTTTTTCTCGGATCATGTCACCCACTCCCCCGAATCTAATCTGCGGATCACGGCTGCCATCACACTCGGCGTATTCATGGGTATCGTTCCGGTATGGGGATATCAAATGCTAATCACGTTATTTCTGGCACATTTGTTTAGACTGAATAAAGTCATAGCTATTGTAGCAGCCAATATCAGTATCCCTCCGATGATTCCATTTTTGCTGTACGGCAGTTACGTAACCGGCTGTAAAGTGCTGGGAGATCCTGTCAATCTGCATTTAAACGAACTTTCTTTTGAAAATGTAAAATCAGTCATAGAGCAATATTTAATAGGAAGTGTTATCTTTGCAGTCGTATGCAGCATACTGGCAGGAACCATCGCGTTCATTCTGCTCACGGCGTGTAGGAAAAAAAAGATATGACCCAGTTTTTTATCGGACTATATGATTATTTCGAGAGGCACAAGATTCTGTTCTATTTGTCACTCATCAGTTGTGTCCTGTTAATGGGATTCTTTGCACTACAAGTAAGGTTCGAAGAGAACATCACACAATTTTTCCCCGACACTAAAGATTCCCAGAACACAATCAAAGTGTTCGACAATCTCAAGATTAAGGATAAGATTATCATCATGTTATCCTCTGCAGATACCTTCCACCGCGTAGAACCCGACTCCCTGATAGAAGCAGCCGGACAACTGCAACAAACCCTGACAGAAAAAGCCGGAGGAAAACTGATTAAAGGAATTTTCGCACAGGTAGACCAAAGCCTCATCCAAGGAGCCACGGACTTCGTTTATGAACATCTCCCGCTTTTCCTGACAGATACAGACTATCAACGTTTCGATTCCTTACTGACGGATAAAGGGATACAGGCTACCATGCAGAAGAATTATACTAACCTCCTCTCTCCTGCCGGAATTGCATTAAGAAACTATATTCTCCGGGACCCGCTCGGACTGGGAAGCGATGCCCTGAAACATTTGCAAGATTTCCAGTTGGAAGCCAACTACGAGATTTATGACGAACATATCTTCTCCAAAGACGGTTTCACCTTACTTATGTTCATTACCCCGGTATTCAGTACAGGCAGCACCGGAAAGAACGACGAACTGATAAAGATACTCGAAGAAGAGCTCAAGCACGTACAGGAAAAATCTCCTACCATTCGAGCTGAATACTTCGGCGGTCCCTCCGTGGGAGTCTACAACGCCCGTCAGATTAAGAAAGATACCATCCTGACCTCCTCCCTGGCACTGCTTATCATCATTGTATTTATCTCACTCGTTTTTAAACGAAAGAGATCGATACCGTTGATTATTACTCCGGTACTGTTCGGAGGATTATTCGCCCTGTTTCTCATTTTCTTTATCAAAGGAAGTATCTCCGCCATTGCAGTGGGAGCCGGTTCGGCAGTGATGGGTATTGCACTAAGCTATTCCATTCACATGCTGGCACACCAGAACCATGTTTCCACCGTTCAACAACTTATTAAAGAGATAGCCTATCCGCTTACGGTAGGTAGTTTCACCACCATCGGCGCATTTCTGGGATTGATATTCACCAGTTCCGATCTGTTACGCGACTTCGGATTGTTTGCCTCTCTGGCATTGGTGGGCACCACCCTCTTCTGTCTCATTTACCTGCCTCATTTTCTGAAAGGACAGGCAGACGTCAAACAGGGACGCATACTACGCATCATCGAGAAAATAAATGCTTATTCTTACGAAAAGAATAAATGGCTGGTAGGCGGCATCCTCCTCATTACAGTGATCTGTTTGTTTACTTCGCAAAAGGTAGGCTTCAACAACGATATGATGAGTCTCAACTATGAGCCCCGCCATCTCCAACAATCGGAAGAAAAATTACTGCAACTCTTCGACAACGACGAAAAGACCGTGCTTTTTGTCAGTGTGGGCAAAGACATGAATCAGGCTACCGAAATTTATGCAACGACCAATCAGAAGTTATCGGCACTGAAAGAGCAGGGACTCATCAAAGAGTATGCCTCCGCCTCACAGTTTCTGATCTCTCCGCAAGAGCAGCAAAAACGCCTGAAGAAATGGAAAGATTACTGGACGGATGAAAAACTGCAACAAGTCCGTGAACAGCTGGAAACAGCTGCCGCCGAATATCGTTTCCGTCCGGGAAGCTTTGATTCTTTTTATCAATGGATGAACCAACCTTTCAGTGAATATCATTACACCGCGCAAGGAGACGATTTATCCGGCAAGCTATTGAATGAATGGCAAACCTCTGCCGATTCCATCACCATGCTTATCAGCCAGATACGGATCAGCGAACCGAATAAGGAAGCTGTGTACCAGAACTTTAATAAAGACCCGAATGTAGTCATCTTCGACCGTTCCTATTTTGCCAACAAATGGGTATCGGCCATCAATGACGACTTTTACCTGATTCTGTACATCTCTTCTTTCCTCATATTCTTTGCACTATGGTTCTCCTACGGACGTATCGAACTTACCCTGATGAGCTTTCTCCCGATGCTAATCAGCTGGGTAATCATCTTGGGATTGATGGGAATTCTGGGGATTGAGTTCAATATTATCAACATCATCCTGTCCACCTTTATCTTTGGCATTGGAGATGACTTCAGTATCTTCATTATGGACGGGCTACAAAACAAATACCGTACAGGTCAGAAGGTGTTGAATTCCCATAAAACGGCTATCTTCTTCTCCGCCTTCACCACAGTGGTCGGTATGGGAGCACTTGTGTTTGCCAAACATCCGGCTTTGCAATCCATTTCCCTGATTTCCATTCTGGGTATGATAGCAGTAGTACTGGTGGCCTATACCATTCAGCCACTCATTTTCCGGTTCTTCATCGCAGGACCCGCTTCCAAAGGATTACCGCCTTATACGCTTATCGGATTGATACGTACCGTGTTGCTCTTCCTGCTTTTCTTTATCGGCTGCATCGTCCTCCGTATATTGATTATCCTGCTTTATCCGGTGCCTGTGCGCAAAAGCAGCAAGCAGCGTTTGGTGTGCCGCCTGATACAAATCACCTGCAAAGGAATTTTGCTACTGGCCACCGCCGTCAAAAAAGAACATATCAACAAAGCCAACGAACGCTTCCGGCATCCGGCAATTATCATTGCCAACCACCAGTCGTTCATCGACATTCTGGTATTGCTGTCTCTTTCATCTAAAATCCTGATGGTAACCAACCATTGGGTATGGCACTCTCCTTTCTTCGGAGCCATCATTCGTTATGTCGACTTCTATTATATAGGCGAAGGATACGAGCAATATATGGAACGGATGCGGAAAAAAGTGAAGGAGGGCTACTCCATCGCCATTTTCCCGGAAGGCACACGTACCTATAACGGAAAGATGAAACGTTTCCACAAAGGAGCATTCTATCTGGCAGAAGCATTGAAACTGGATATTCTGCCGATCCTGCTTTACGGTAATAACAAAATCATTGCCAAAGCACAGCCTTTCAATATCCGGAAAGGAATCATCTATACAGAAATACTTCCCCGTATACCACTAGACGATCTGTCTTTCGGAAGTACTTATCAGGAGCGTACCAAACGCATATCCGCTTACATGAAAGAGGTTTATGCCCGTATCTGCCGTGAACAGAACACGACGGACAATCCGGCGTTCTACGAAGCTCTTATCCAGAACTATATCTATAAAGGTCCCGTCGTAGAATGGTATATCCGTATTAAAGTAAAGATGGAAAAGAATTACCGGCTATTCAACCGGTTGATTCCCGTCCAAGGGCAAATCACAGACATCGGTTGCGGCTTCGGCCCGTTATGCTATATGCTGTCTCTGCTTTCCGAGGACCGGGAAATCCTGGGTATTGATTACGATGAAGACAAGATAGCGCTGGCGCAGCACGGATGGTTACGCAACGAGCATCTCCAGTTCAAGCATGGCAATGCATTGGAATATCCCCTGCCGGAAAGTGATGTCTTTATCCTGAACGACATGCTTCACTATATGAGCTACGAACATCAACAAACCCTATTGTTGAAATGTGCCGGTCGCTTGCGTTCACAAGGAATGATTATCATACGCGACGGAAATTCAGCCAACGCTTCCAAGCACCGGTTAACCCGGTTCACGGAATTACTATCCACCCGTATCTTCAACTTCAACCGGACAACCGGAGAGCTGTATTTCACCACTGAAACCCAATTACGGGAAATAGCAGTCGCCTGTGGAATGGCTGTCGAAATCATTCCTAATGACAAATATACATCAAACACCATTTACATATTTAGAAAACCGAACTAGTATGAGCAAATATGACATCATCATTATCGGCAGCGGCCTTGGCGGACTGGAATGCGGAGCGATTCTTAGCAAAGAGGGATTCAACGTATGCGTAGTAGAAAAAAATGCGCAATTCGGCGGATGCTTCCAGACTTACCAACGAAAAGGGCATCTGTTGGATACGGGTATTCATTATGTAGGAAGCCTGGATGAGGGTCAAGTGATGAACCAGTATTTCCGCTATTTCGGTATCATGGACAAGCTGAAAATAAAACGCTTGGACGATGCTGCTTTTGATACGATCTACTATAAAGGAAAAACATACGATTATGCAATGGGATACCCGCAGTTTATTGAAACCATCTGCCGTTCCTTCCCGCATGAGAAAGAAAACTTGAAATGCTATGCCGAACAGCTTCAGGCTGTCGGAAACCTGATTAGCATAGACCACCTGAAACAAGGCACACTCGCTTTGGAGGGTATGAAATACTTTTGTACCTCTGCCGCCCATCTGATTGCGGATATCACTCCGGACCCCGCCTTACGAAATGTACTGGCAGGTTCAGCTTTACTCTACGGAGGTTTGAAAGATGTCTCCACTTTCTACCAGCATGCCATGATTAATCACTCCTATATTGAAGGCGCCTACCGTTTTGTAGACGGAAGTATGCAAGTCAGTCTGGAGCTAATCAATGTAATCCGGGCAAACGGAGGGACCGTGCTCAATAACAGTGAAGCCACCCGCATCATCGTTGAAAACGAAAAGGTACAAGGGGTTATCATCAATGGAGAAGAGCGACTGGAAAGCGACTTCGTCATCTCCAATATGCATCCCCAACGAACATTGGAGATACTGGATAAAAACCGTAGCATCAAGAATGCCTATATTTCCCGCATCCGTTCGTTGGAAAACACCTACGGCATCTTTACGCTCTACCTGATAATGAAGAAAAGAAGCACTCCTTATCAGAACCGCAACCTGTATCTGCATGCGAACAATAAAGTGTGGTATGACAAACTGCTCTATCCGGGACGGACCACCAACTGTATGATTTCCATGCAAGCGTCTTCCGAGGACAGTCAATATGCCAGTGTCATTTCCATCCTGACACCTATGTATATAGATGAACTGTCTGCCTGGAAGGACACGACTCCCGAACATCGGGGAGAAGACTACCAATCCTTCAAAAAGGAGAAAGCAGAACAGATTCTCCGCTTCATCCGAGGACATGGCATTGACCTTTCAGAAAACATAGAAGAGATGTATACCACTACTCCATTAAGCTATCGGGACTATACAGGAACAGTGGATGGTTCCGCGTATGGGATTATCAAAGATTATAAATGTCCGCAAATTGGTTTCGTATCTACAAGAAGCCGCTTGGGAAATCTCTTTCTCACCGGGCAAAACCTGAATGTGCATGGTGCATTAGGGGTAACACTAACTGCCATGCTGACTTGTGCGGAGTTTGTAGGACAAGAATATCTGGCTAAAAAAGTAGGAAATGCATAGAATAGTCAAAAAGACACTCCAATACACGGGCTTCCTTTTCCTGTCGCTCATCGTTCTATTGATAGCCGGAATCAGCTATCTCTACTTTTCTGCGGATATGCAAACGCCCAAACATGAGCAAAGCATGACCACAGACAAAGTGATTGATATAGACAGTCTCCACCTCCGGCATTATGGAGATAACTTTCTCCGGCACAGCGACAGCGGCTTATGGGAATTGTTTGTGAAAGGGGATGCTTTCCAGAGAGGAGAAGCTATCGGGCAACTGTCTTCCGACCTGCTCCACCATCAAGAGAAAGTGTTCGTGGATCAGATTCGTGAGATTGTTCCTTCAGACAGTTATCTGAAATTCCTCCGGTTCTTCATTGTATTATTCAACCGTAATCTGGGTGAGAACGTCCTCGAAGAATACCGCGACGAGATCTACGGAATCTCGCTATCATGTACGCATGAATACGACTTCATCGGCACTCCTTACGAACGCCAGTTGAATTACCATTCGGCACACGACCTGGGACATGCCATGCAAGATTATATGTTAGTGGGATGCAGTTCGTTCGCCACTTGGGGAACACAAAGTGCAGATTCATCCCTGCTGATCGGACGTAACTTCGATTTCTATGTAGGAGATGCCTTCGCAGAGAACAAGCAGGTGGCTTTTTATGTACCGGAGCAAGGATACAGGTTTGCTTCCGTCGGATGGCCCGGTATGATAGGAGTGTTATCCGGCATGAACGAGACAGGTCTTACCGTGACAATTAATGCTGCCAAATCTGCTGTCCCCACAGGTTCCGCCACCCCCATTTCCATCCTGACCAGAGAGATTCTGCAATATGCAGCCACTATTGATGAAGCCTTTGCCATCGCCAAAAAACGGGAAACATTCGTCTCCGAATCCATATTGATAGGTTCTGCCAAAGATGGCAAAGCCGCGATTATCGAGAAATCTCCGGAGAAAACTGTGCTTTTCACCGGAAAAGAAGCCAATCGGCTCATCTGCACCAACCATTACCAATCGGAAGAATTCAGCAAGGACGAACGAAACATGGAAAATATCCGCACTTCCGACAGCCCATACCGTTTTGCACGATTAACGGAACTCATTAATGAGGATCTTCCGATCGATGTCTCCAAAGCCGCCTCTATCCTGCGTGACCACAAAGGCCTGCAAAACACAGACCTGGGACTGGCCAACGAAATGGCCATCAATCAGTTTATTGCCCATCATTCCGTCATCTTCCAACCGGAGAAACGGCTGATGTGGGTATCGACCTCTCCCTGGCAATGTGGGAAATACGTAGCCTATGACCTGAATAAGATATTCAAAGACACGATTGATTGGCAACACGAAATATACAGTTCCGACCTGACCATTCCGGAAGATAAATTCATCGACACACCGGAGTTCCAGCATCTTCTCACGTATAAGAAACTGACTCCGCTTTTATTGAAGAAAATCAGAAAAAAGGAACAGATAGAGGAATCTGTTTTAAAAACATACCAAGCCTCCAATCCTTCCCTATACTATGTATATGAAGTAATAGGAGATTACTACGAGGCCATGCAGCAATCTAAACAGGCCATTGCATACTGGCAACAGGCATTGAAGAAATCCATTCCCAAGTTGCAAGAGAAAGAACGTATCCAACAGAAAATTCAAAAACAATCCAAAGATGGAAAAGAATCCTGAAATTCAGTTCCGCTCACCGGAAGATATCAAAAGCTATCAGGAAGAACAGTTAGCCAAAGTGTTAGCCTACCTGCAAGCACATTCCAAGTTCTATCAACAGATGTTTGCCGAACATCACATTGATATCAATCAAATAAAGACGATTGAAGACTTGCAACAGATCCCCGTCACTACCAAGACGGACCTGCAACTCCATAACGATGATTTCATCTGCGTAGACAAAGAGGAAATTATCGACTATGTGACGACTTCGGGCACATTGGGAGATCCGGTCACTTTCGTTCTCACCTCTGAAGACCTGGACCGTCTTTCTTACAACGAATACTTATCTTTCACCACCACCGGATGCACCAAGCAAGATATTCTTCAATTGATGACTACCATCGACCGCCGTTTCATGGCAGGCTTGGCATATTATATGGGAGCCCGCGAACTGGGTATGGGAGTGATCCGTGTAGGCAACGGCATCCCGGAACTGCAATGGGACACAATTCGACGGATACATCCGACTTGTGGAATGGTAGTCCCCTCTTTCCTTATCAAACTGATAGAGTTTGCCGAAAAGAATCATATCAACCATAATACCTGTTCCATGCAGAAGTGCATCTGTATCGGAGAAGCATTGCGCAATCAGGAATTCCAGTTGAATACGCTCGGACAGAAAATACACGATAAATGGCCTGCCTTGCAGTTGTATTCCACTTATGCCTCCACCGAAATGCAGTCGTCCTTTACCGAGTGTAATGAATTCCACGGAGGGCATTTGCAACCGGAACTTATCATTGTAGAGTTTCTGGATGATAACAATCGTCCTGTGGAAGAGGGAGAAGCAGGGGAAGTGACGATCACGACGCTCGGAGTCAAAGGTATGCCGTTGCTCCGTTTCAAAACAGGTGATATTTGTTACCACCACACCGATCCCTGTGGTTGCGGGAGAAATACCATCCGCCTAAGCTCCATCCTCGGCCGGAAAGGACAAATGATTAAATACAAAGGAACGACGTTGTATCCGCCTGCATTATTCGACATTCTGGATAATATACCTTCGGTAAAAAACTATATCATTGAAGTTTATACCAATGAATTGGGAACGGATGAGATTCTGATTCGTATCGGAAGCGAGAACCGTAGCGAAGCCTTTGCCAAAGAGATTAAAGATCTGTTCCGTTCGAAAGTCAGAGTGGCGCCAAGCATCAATTTTGAATCGGCAGAGTACATTGCCAAGATACAAATGCCTCCAATGAGTCGAAAAACGATAAAATTCATTGATTTACGATAATTATTTTCTACTTTTGGAAGTTAGTAACCAACTATATCACTTTAACATTAACGTATATGAAAAAACTTATTCTATTCTTATTCTTGAGCACGAGCCTGTTCTGTTTCGGACAAGGCAAGAGTGCATTGAAAGACATTCAGTCTATTAAGTTCTATGGGGTAGACTACTCCCAAGTAAAAATTTTCGGTGCAGATGAATCACCGGCACAATTCAAAGATGCTTTCAGACGTATCAATGAACTGTTCATCACAGAAGCTAAGAAGTATAACGTAGGAAAACAATTGAAAAAAGAAGTGACAGAGATTTCACTGGATGCCGTTAATCAGGTGAACGAAAACATCGACCTGACCGAGCTAATGACTGCTAAAAGAGAATATACTCTTAGTAAAGAGCAAATCAAAGCAGCCATCAACGCATTGCCTATCCAGAAAACACCCGGAGTAGGTATGGTGTTTATCGCACAGTTCCTGGACAAATCAAACAATAGAGGTACGTATGAAGTCGTATTCTTCAATACCGAAACAAAGGAAATCATTGAAGAATGGATTACCGACGGCAAGGCACGTGGTTTCGGATTGCGCAACTATTGGGCAGGCTCTATCTATAGCGCACTCAAGAAACTATAAACAATAAAAATACAAGTATGAGAAAACTACTATTAGTACTGACCTTATTATTAAGTATCAGTACGTATGTCGCAGCACAGAATTACACAGAAGTAGTGTATTTAAAGAATGGCAGCATTATTAAAGGAGTAATCATTGAACAAGTGCCCAATGTCTCTTTAAAAATCAAAACAGGTGATGGCAGCCTCATCATCTGTCAGATGAGTGATGTGACTAAAATCACAAAAGAAGAGCGGTACACAAGAGATTATCGTAAGGATACCAACGACCGCAAAGCCGCAAGAAATACATTAAAAGGCTATAAGGGTTTCGTAGACTTTGCATATATTGGCGATGTGAGCGACTACAATGCCTCTAAAATTGAATTATCAACCACACATGGTTATCAATTCAACAATTATTTCTTTGTAGGTGGTGGCGTTGCTTTCAACTACTATACCGATGCAGATCTTTATGCAGCCCCCATCTATGCTAACTTCAGAGCTAACTTCATCAACAAAAAAGTGACTCCGTTCGCCGACGTAAAAGCCGGATATGCTGTAGGAGACATAGAAGGAGCGTATGCTTCAATAGGAGTAGGAGTACGTTTTTCTTTAAAAGGGAAAAAGGCCTTGAATTTAGCTTTGATGTATAACTTCCAAGATTATGACACCACAACGGATTATAGTTACAGCTATGGAGGGCATTATTATCATAACAGTTGGAATGATACATGGGAGTTACATGGAGTAGGAGCTAGATTCGGATTTGAATTCTAAGCCTGTTTGCAATACAGATAAATTTCTTACCCTACTATTGCTTTTCACTAATTAATTTTGTATCTTTAGTAATTTTCATCCTTTTGAGGATAGCTAGTCACCTTATAGAATGATAAATGTCACCCTATAAGGTGACATTCGTCTTTTTATAAAGTGCCCATTGTCCCGTTACAACAGGGCAACCACCCGACTGCATAAAAAGTCACTAGTTTCTGCACTGAAAAGTCTTAATCTATGCACTGAAAGACCTTAAATACAATGAAGAATAATGGAAACGTTATTGATGCGTTATATAAAGAATATTAGGAACTTTCCGTTCTCCGGCATGGTCAAACCGCCCATTGTCACAAGGATAATTAACGACTCCATTATCTGATGCACCGGACAACCAAAGAGTAGTAGATCCACCTCCATCCAAATTTAATGCATCCTCACCCCCTAAAACCCGGATCAGATGTGCCAATTCCGGGATATTCACTCCTCCTGCTTGTTCAGGAAAACGCCCGTCTACCGTTATCAACAGTATTTTTCCATCCTTAGTAGTAGCAACAGCACTACGAGGGTGCTTCGTCCGGATAAAATTCGGTTCACACGAGTTCCAATCACAAACCTGTCCGTCTTTCAACATTAACGGACCGGAAGCTAGTATCGTACCTGCTTTGCCTTTATAATTCTTTTCTATCTGTTTGTTCCAAGGAATTAATTTCATTCCCCTTTTGCGCACACTAATGGCTCCTGTGACACGCTGTTTAAACTCACTCTGCAGCGTTGTATCAATAACTTGGCGATCCGTCTTCAGGAAACAGACCGAGTTTCCCCGTTTCATGTCAAAATAGGAGCCATTAATGGCTGCAATGGCGTTATATTCAGAAGCAATCTTACTTGTTTCTTTCATTTTATCCGAAACGGCAACATCAACTTTCAAGCCTGCACCGGGATCAACTTCTATCAGACTAACAGACTGGGGTCCCTGATACAATCGGGGGATAGAAGCATACTTATAAATGAGTCCTTTTTGAGGACTTTCCACCTTCCATTGGGCAGATACGATTGCCAAAGAATCGGATGCGGTTTGCCCTTTCAATGTTCCGATAGAACATAAAATCAAGATAGCAATTAACAAGTTTCTTTTTATCATAGATAGAGAAATGAATCATTTAGGCCGCTAAAGCTAGTTAATAATCGCCATTCATCCAAAAATCCCTGTAACTTTCCGCTCGCTCCATTTTCTCTACCTCCCTTTTTTACTATCCAGATAATCCATATCTTCTGACTGCATCTAATTCAGAGTGAGCAACAGAGCTTTAAGTCAACTTTTAATAGCTTCTTATTTTTGATATTGCAGAGTTTTTCCTATCTTTGTTTTCGGAAGGTAATACAAATGAAGAAAGGAGAACCATGATGTCTCGCATAGAGAAAAACAAATTGAATTTTACTGTAGCTTTAATCGCAGAGTTCGCAGCGACTTATCAAATCAAGCAAAAACAGGCATTCAACTATTTGAATCGTTTTAAAGGCCTTGTTTTTTTACAAAAACACTATGAAGTAATGCACACACAATCTTTCGAAGATTCTATTGAAGCTTTATCAATGGTATGCCGTAGAAATGGAGGACAACTGTAATGAAGCTATACCATGGTTCAAATATGGAAATAAACAAGCCGGACCTATCTCGTTCAAAGCCCTTCAAAGACTTTGGCCAAGGATTTTATCTTTCTCCCGGTTATGAACAGGCACATGCCTTAGCCAAACAAAAAACCGATCAATTACAATCCGGAGAGCCATGTGTGACCATCTTCGAACTGGAAGATCAAATAATAAAGACTTCAGATCTGCAAATAAAAATATTCGATGATTACTGTGAAGAATGGGCACAGTTCGTTTTACTCAACCGCGACCGTAGCCATACACATCCTGCACACACTTACGATATAGTCATTGGTCCTATTGCCGACGACGGAGTAACCTATCAGTTACGTCGTTACAGCATGGGAGACATTTCAATGAGCAGATTGATTGAAGAACTAAAATATGCCAACGGGTTGACCATACAATATTACTTCGGCACTGAACATGCCCTTTCATACCTAAAGAAACTATGAAGCTGACGAATACACAAATAGAATGTATGATTGAAGATTTAAGTAGTGAAATCATACGGATACTCATGGAGGAATGGCAGTATAATATGACGCAAGCAATGGAAATCTACTACAATTCCGACACCTTTGAGCGTTTGAGTGATCCGACTACGGGACTTTATTACCAAAGTGCCGGTTACGTGTACGACTTTCTAAAAAAAGAACTGACCACAGGACAAGTTAGTTAGAATAGAGTTTCACACTTGCTTGTCAGCATCCCATATCTTTCACAAGTAAAAAAGCTACCTTTATCAAACCTCTGTTTTCTACAGCCTTGAAATATTTTCGTCTTATCTACTATACACTTCCGCTTTTTTTCGTACTTTTACCCCTTGTTGGAAAGAAGTGCCTTTTCAACCCTTGAGAACAGAAAAAGAAAAAACAATATATAAAATGAATCACAAATGGAATTATCGACCCATTACACCCGAACAGGCAGAGACAAGCCAGACATTGGCCCAGGAACTAGGGATTAGCCCGATACTTGGACAACTTTTGGTGCAGCGGGGAATTACGAAGGCAGCAGATGCCAAGAAGTTTTTCCGCCCGCAATTGCCCGACCTGCATGATCCGTTCCTGATGAAGGATATGGATATTGCAGTAGAACGTCTGAACAGGGCGATGGGAAAGAAAGAACGTATTCTAATTTATGGAGATTATGACGTAGACGGTACTACTGCCGTAGCATTGGTCTACAAGTTTATTCAACAGTTCTATTCGAACCTTGATTATTACATACCCGACCGATACAATGAAGGGTATGGCATTTCTAAAAAAGGAGTGGACTACGCCGCAGAAACCGGTGTAGGACTGATTATTGTACTCGATTGTGGAATTAAAGCAGTAGAAGAAATCACTTATGCCAAAGAGAAAGGGATTGATTTCATCATCTGCGATCATCATGTACCGGATGATACGCTTCCGCCTGCCGTAGCTATTCTGAACGCCAAACGCCTGGACAATACGTATCCGTACACTCACCTTTCCGGTTGTGGAGTCGGTTTCAAGTTTATGCAGGCATTCGCTATCAGTAACGGTATCGAGTTCCACCACCTGATTCCTTTGCTGGATATTGTAGCTGTGAGTATTGCATCGGACATCGTTCCGATTATGGGTGAAAACCGTATCCTCGCCTACCACGGTCTGAAGCAACTGAACAGTAACCCGAGCATTGGTATGAAGGCTATTATCGACGTATGCGGACTTTCTGAAAAGGAAATCACCGTCAGCGATATTGTGTTTAAAATCGGACCGCGCATCAATGCATCAGGACGTATTCAAAACGGAAAAGAAGCCGTAGACCTGCTGACAGAAAAAGATTTCTCGGTAGCACTTGAGAAAGCCGGACAAATCAACCAGTACAACGAAACCCGGAAAGACCTCGACAAGAGTATGACGGAAGAGGCAAACAACATCGTTGCCAATCTGGAAGGATTAGCCGATCGCCGCTCCATCGTGCTCTACAACGAAGAATGGCACAAAGGCGTGATCGGCATCGTAGCTTCCCGTCTGACAGAAGTGTACTACCGCCCTGCCGTGGTACTGACCCGGACGGATGATATGGCAACAGGTTCCGCACGTTCAGTTTCCGGCTTCGACGTATATAAAGCAATCGAACATTGCCGCGACCTGCTGGAAAACTTCGGGGGGCATACATACGCCGCCGGACTGTCGATGAAAGTGGAAAACGTGAATGCCTTTACCAAACGATTCGAAGAATACGTTTCACAGCATATCTTACCGGAACAAACCAGTGCCGTTATCGAGATTGATGCTGAAATAGATTTCAGGGATATTTCATCCAAGTTCTTCAGCGACCTGAAAAAGTTTAATCCTTTCGGTCCTGATAACACGAAACCTATTTTCTGCACTCATCATGTTTATGATTACGGAACAAGTAAAGTGGTGGGACGCGATCAGGAACATATCAAACTCGAACTGGTCGATAATAAATCGAATAATGTAATGAACGGTATTGCGTTCGGACAGAGTTCGCACGTGCGCTATATCAAAACGAAACGTTCGTTCGACATCTGTTACACCATTGAAGAAAACACGCACAAGCGTGGTGAAGTACAACTTCAAATCGAGGATATAAAGCCGATTGAATAAGTATCAGGAGATATTAAAGCAATATTGGGGATATGACTCCTTCCGCGACTTGCAGGAGGAGATCATCACCAGTATAGGCGAAGGTAAGGACACGCTGGGGCTAATGCCGACCGGAGGTGGCAAATCTATCACATTCCAGGTGCCCGCTCTCGCCCAGAGTGGACTTTGTATTGTCATTACCCCCCTCATCGCCCTGATGAAAGACCAGGTGCAGAATCTGCGCAAACGCGGAATCAAAGCGCTCGCCATATATTCCGGCATGACACGTCAGGAGATTGTCACTGCGCTGGAAAACTGTATCTTCGGCGACTATAAGTTCCTTTATATCTCTCCGGAACGGCTGGATACGGAAATATTCCGTATCAAACTTCGTTCAATGAAGGTCTCCATGATTACGGTAGACGAAAGCCACTGTATCTCACAATGGGGGTATGATTTCCGTCCGGCTTACCTGAAGATAGCAGAAATACGGGAACTGCTGCCGGGTGTTCCGGTGCTGGCACTAACGGCAACGGCTACTCCGGAAGTCGTAAAAGATATTCAGTCACGGCTGAACTTTCGCGAAGAGAATGTTTTCCGTATGAGTTTCGAACGGAAGAATCTGGCATATATCGTCCGCAAAACGGACAATAAGACGGGAGAACTGCTACATATCCTGAAAAGGATAAACGGCAGCGCAATTATCTATGTCCGCAACAGGAGACGCACCAAAGAAATCACCGAATTATTAATGCAGGAAGGCATTACCGCCGACTTCTATCATGCCGGACTGGACAATGCCGTAAAAGACCTCCGGCAGAAACGCTGGCAGAACGGAGAAATCCGCGTCATGGTAGCCACCAACGCTTTCGGCATGGGCATCGACAAGCCTGATGTCCGTATCGTACTGCATATCGACCTTCCCGACTCTCCCGAAGCGTACTTTCAAGAAGCCGGACGGGCAGGAAGGGACGGGCTGAAAGCCTATGCCGTTATCCTGTATGCCAAATCCGACAAAATGACATTGCACAAACGGGTGGCGGACACTTTCCCCGAAAAAGAATATATCCTCCAGGTATACGAACATCTGCAATATTACTACCAAATGGCCATGGGTGACGGATTCCAATGTATCCGTGAGTTCAACCTGGAAGAATTTTGCAGGAAGTTCAAATACTTCCCCGTGCCGGTGGACAGTGCGTTGAAAATACTGACGCAAGCCGGCTATCTGGAGTATACGGACGAACAGGACAATGCTTCCCGCATTCTTTTTACAATCCGGCGGGACGAGCTGTATAAACTACGGGAAATGGGTACGGAAGCGGAAACTCTGATACAAACCATTCTCCGTTCCTACACGGGAGTATTTACCGATTATGCTTATATCAGCGAAGACACACTGGCTATCCGCACCGGATTGACACGCCAGCAAATTTATAATATATTGGTGACACTGACCAAACGCCGTATCGTAGATTATATCCCGCACAAAAAGACACCTTATATAATATACACGCGCGAGCGGCTGGAACTGCGTTACCTGCACATTCCGGCTTCTGTCTACGAAGAGCGCAAAGCCCGGTACGAAGCACGTATCAAAGCCATGGAAGAATATGTCACTTCCGAAAGCGTTTGCCGGAGCCGGATGTTGCTTCGTTATTTCGGAGAAAAAAATGAGCATAACTGCAAGCAATGCGACGTCTGTCTGAATCGTCACGAAACGGACTGCCTGCCCGAAGACTCTTTCAGAGAAATGAGAAAACAAATCCTGGAACTGCTTGCCCGGAAAAGTTTGCCCCCTGCCGGAATAGCGAATGCCATTGAAGCAGAAAGAGAAGATATCAGCCGGGTAATCCAATATTTATTGGAAGAAGGTGAGCTGAAGATGCAAGACGGAATGTTACATATATCAAAATAAGTTATTACATTTGCAGATAAACTCAAAAACAACATATCATCATGCCGAACTTTTTTAAATCTTTCTTCTCCGGAAAGTCAGAAACACCGGAAAGTGAAAAACAGAAAAACGACCGGAAAAGATTCGAGATCTTCAAATATGACGGTCTGCGTGCACAACGTATGGGACGTCCGGATTACGCAGTAAAATGTTTCACAGAAGCCCTTGCTATCGAAGAAGATTTCGAGACAATGGGTTATCTCAGCCAGCTTTATATCCAGACGGGCGAAACCGAAAAGGCCCGCGAACTGCTGGAAAAAATGGCAATCATGGAACCTCATGTGACAAACACATTCCTGACATTGGCCAATGTGTGCTTCATACAGGAGGACTACAAAGCAATGGAAGAAGCTGCCAGCAAAGCGATCGCTATCGAGGAGGGAAATGCAGTGGCACACTATCTGTTAGGCAAAGCCCGTAAAGGACAGGACGACGACCTAATGACGATTGCCCACCTGACAAAAGCGATTGCCTTGAAAGATGATTTCATCGAAGCCCGCCTGATGCGTGCGGAAGCATTGCTGAAAATGAAGCAATATAAAGAAACAATGGAAGACATTGACGCCGTACTGGCACAGAACCCGGAAGAAGAAACCGCTATCCTCCTGCGCGGCAAAGTGAAAGAAGCCAACGGACAGGAAGAAGAAGCAGAAGCCGACTACCAACTTGTAACAGAAGTGAATCCTTTCAACGAACAGGCATATCTCTACCTGGGACAACTTTTCATCAACCAGAAGAAGTTGACAGAAGCTATCAGTCTGTTTGACGAAGCAATCGAACTGAACCCCAACTTTGCAGAAGCATACAAAGAACGCGGCCGCGCCAAACTGCTGAATGGAGATAAAGACGGTTCTGTAGAAGATATGAAGAGGTCATTGGAACTGAATCCGAAAGATGAGGCCAGCCTGAACGGAGAATTCAAGAACCTCGGCCCAAAACAGGAAGCATTGCCGGGAATCTTCTGATTGGCGGAAGTCATTCAACCCGTTCCGACAGAGGGTATCCCATGTCTTTTTCATTCTTTTTTGCAGAGAAAACAAAAAAAGTATCGCTTTTTGTTTGCGTTTAGCAGAAAAGTATTACTTTTGCCCCAGAATTAGAAACCAAAGCAAAAAACAAAGACTCGTATGAGATCATTTACTTATGCATATTACTTCTTTTTTTACTTTTACTTTAGCCAGAAAGTAGAGCGGGAGTTTGTATGTGTCAAGTGACAGTGATGCTTAAGAACTGAATAGAGAACTAAAGTAATATACTTAATCCCGCTCCATTGTATGGAAGCGGGATTTTTTTTTAAAGAAACAGTATGAAAAGAATAGCCATTCAAGGAACATTAGGGTCGTATCACGACATCGCTGCACACAAGTACTTCGAAGGAGAAGAAATAGAGTTAATCTGTTGCGCTACTTTTGAGGACGTGTTTGCAGCCGTGAAGAAGGACAGCAAGACCATAGGAATGTTGGCAATAGAGAATACCATTGCAGGTAGTCTGTTGCACAACAACGAGTTGCTGCGGCAGAGCGGGACACAAATCATAGGCGAATACAAACTACGCATATCACACAGTTTTGTCTGCCTGCCCGATGAGGACTGGAACGATCTGACGGAAGTCAACTCCCACCCCATCGCACTGATGCAATGCCGCGAGTTCCTTGCCCAACACCCGAAAATGAAAGTAGTGGAAGCGGAAGACACCGCCCTCAGCGCCGAAATCATCAAGCGGGAGAACCTGAAAGGACACGCCGCCATTTGCTCCAAGGCCGCTGCCGAGCGTTACGGCATGAAGGTGTTGCAGGAAGGCATCGAAACAAACAAGCACAACTTCACCCGTTTTCTGGTAGTTGCCGATCCTTGGCAAGTAGACGAAATACGCCGCCATCCGCACCCGGAGACCAACAAGGCAAGCATGGTATTCACACTGCCCCACACGGAAGGGAGCCTCTCGCAAGTACTGTCCATCCTTTCATTCTACAGCATCAACCTGACCAAGATACAGTCGCTGCCCATCATCGGACGGGAATGGGAATACCAATTTTACGTAGACATTGTTTTCGACAACCTACTGAGATATAAACAATCCATCGCGGCCATCACACCGCTAACCAAAGAACTTAAAATATTAGGCGAATATGCAGACGGAAAATCAAACATCTA